>JGI24025J20009_10000029_pt1 | contig 101629 bp, 88 predicted proteins | sample Cruoilmetagenom3_FD_20009 | JGI IMG/M metagenome (IMG submission 20009)
AGGGGATTGGATTTTAACGACTCAAATTCTGCAGATACAATAAATGAGTGGGTTAATGAAAACACCAATGGAAAAATAGAAGAGATCGTTGACAAGCCCATTGATTCTTCGACAGTGATGTTTCTCATTAATGCAATCTATTTCAAAGGCACCTGGACTTACGAGTTTGACAAAGATAAAACGAAGGACGATCAGTTTTACCTGCTTGACGGTACAAGAAAACCATGCAAGATGATGGAACAGAAAGATGATTTCCAATATTTCTCAAATGCAGATTTCCAGGCTGTTGATTTACCCTACGGCGATGGTGATTTCAGCATGACGATTTTTCTTCCACATGAGGAAAAGAACATCGATTCCCTGATTGCAGAATTTACCGAGGAGAATTGGAATCAATGGATAAATAGTTTCTCAGAACATGAAATAACATTACAATTACCCAAATTCACCCTCAAATATGAACTAACTCTGAATGAAGTTTTAAAGGCCTTAGGAATGGAAATCGCTTTCGATTGCAAGCGGGCTGACTTTACTAAAATGTATAAACCTGGTGGGATATACATTGACAGGGTAAAACACAAAACATTTGTTAAGGTAAATGAAGAGGGAACTGAGGCTGCAGCAGTTACTTCTGTTGAGATGAGAATTACATCAGTTTCTGGTTTTTACATGCGGGTTGACCGACCATTTGTGTTTGTGATTCGAGAAAATCAATCTCAGACGATACTCTTTATGGGAAAAATCGTAGAACCGACCTTGGAGTGAGAGTTCAAAGTCAGCTTAAAGCAAACACAAGGAAATAGAATCTGGCAATTTATTTCATTGATTTAATCCTATATGCTATCCTGAAATCAATTTACGATAGCCTGATAGGTAAGAATTTCAAATTTTTCGTTTAAATCTTCATGTTTATCAGAATACACCTGTTTCATTAATACACCAATTAAATCTTCCTCTGGGTCAATCCAGAAAGAGGTGCCAAAATATCCACCCCACCAATAATTACCGACAGAGCTAAGTTTTTGGGATTTATCAGAGTTTGAAGTAATCCCAAAGCCTAAACCGAATTCAGAATCACCCCATAAATCACCTATCTGGTTTGTTCTTATAAGTTCAACGGTTTTCCTGCTTAAGAGACGAACATTGTTATATTCGCCATTATTAAGTAACATCTGGATAAATTTTGCATAGTCCAGGGTTGTTGATGATAACCCGCCACCGCCTGAAAAGTAGGTTTTACCTTTAATTGGATAAGTGTACCACCTTCTATGGTACTCTTTTAGTTTTCCATCTTCTATATCCAGAAAAACAGGAACTAATCTTTCCTTCTTTTCTTCTGTTAAATAGAAATAAGTATCATTCATACCTAAAGGTTTGAATATACGCTCCTGTAAAAATTCATCAAAGGACATTCCAGAAATCACTTCAACAAAATAACCAAGGACATCATGACTTAAACCGTACGTCCACCTTTCTCCTGGTTCATGAAGTAAAGGGAGTTTACCAAGAGTTTTCATCTTATTTGCAAGTGTATCATAAGACCTAACAAAACCACCCGGAACACCAGCTTTCTGATATATTATACTCAACTTTGGATTCTGAAAAGCGTAACCTATTCCAGAAGTATGGGTTAAAAGATTTCTTATAGTAATCTCATTCTTAGATGGCTTACTGGTATATGTTGAATCCTTTTTATTAACCTTAAGTAAGATTTTAGGATTCTTAAATTCCGGGATATATTTTGATATAGGATCATCTAATAGAAATTTCCCTTCTTCATAAAGCATCATAACAGCGACTACGGTTATTCCCTTAGACATCGAAGCTATTCTGAAAATATCATCCTTTTGAAGAGTTTCTTTTGTTTGGAAATCTCTCGTCCCAAAATTTTTGTAATATACAATCTTTCCATGGCGTGCTATTAGAGCTACTGCCCCGGGTAACCATTTATTTTCAATATATTGATTTATTACCTTATCTATTCGAGCAAGCCTTTCAGAAGACATTCCGACAGATTCAGGTGGAGCAAGTTTTAAATGCTGACGGCTTTGAAAGATAATTTTTTGAGCATTTTCTCTGCAGTTTACTGTAAACAATGTTAGAAGAACGAGCGATGTTATGATAATAGCGTTTCTTCTTGACATCACATTTCCCTCCTTTTTAAAGGTTCTAATTTAAAATTTACCGAAACATAAAAGGGTTGAGAGAAATTCCCCAAAACATTATAATAATGCAAAAATATTTAATCATAAACTCCTGTTTTTATTATTAAAAATTAAATTTATTTATTAATTTTGTCAAGGTCTGCCGGCTTGCCAACTTTTTAAAAGAAGCCTCAATTTCTATAGATAGAAAAAGTTTATCACTTCTCTTTTTGGTTTTCATACCAGCATTTTATTTTCTTGGAGCTTCATGATTTTTTCATAAAGAATTGCTTTGAACTCTTCCATAACAAGAATTCTAAGGTTTTTATAAGTGGATAAACATTATATTTGATTTTTATAAATGTAGAGTCGGGGTTAGTCCCCGAAAGAATTGCGGGGTACAAGCCCCCGGTCTACAATTTCTTTGTTCTTACGAAAAAAAANCATGAAACTCTAACTTATTTTCTCCTTGACAATAAGGCGATGNTTGCCTATANTAAAATATAAAAAGTGTGATAACCAAAAAGGAGGCGAAATGTTTAAAAAGTCTAANCTTGTTTGGTTAGCACTGTTAATTGTGGGAATTGGCACCCTTACAACATGTAAAAGAGTAGAGGAGCCTTACAAACCTACATGGAACTCTCTTGAAAGACACTCTACACCTGAATGGCTCAAGAATGCCAAATTTGGTATTTATACTCACTGGGGAGTTTTTTCTGTACCAGCTATCGGTCCAAATGGAACATGGTATTCCCATATTACTTACTTCTATAAAGATTCCCCACAGCGTAAGCATCATGAGAAAACCTACGGACCTCTAACAGAATTCGGATATAAAGATTTTATCCCCATGTTCAAGGCAGAGAAGTTTAATGCCGATGAGTGGGCGGAACTATTCAAAAAGGCTGGGGCTCAATTCGCTGGACCTGTTGCGGAACACCACGATGGATTTGCCATGTGGGATACTAAATATTCAGAATGGAACGCTGCAAAGATGGGTCCAAAAAGAGACGTTGTTGGAGAACTGGAAAAAGCTATCAAAAAAAGAGGTATGAAATTTGTAACAGCTTTCCACCACGCAGAAAATTGGTGGTTCTTCCCAGTCTGGGACAAAAGATATGACTGCTCCGACCCGAAATACTCAGGCTTATATGGTCCTATACACCCAAAAGGAGAAAAACCAAATAAAGAATTCTTAGATGAATGGAAAGGAAAAATTGTGGAAGTCATAGATAAATACAAGCCAGACTTGATATGGTTTGACTTCCAGCTGAGTGGAATGAAAGAGGACTATCGAAAAGAGGTTTTTGCTTACTATTTTAACAAAGCCAGAGAATGGGGCAAAGAAGTCGAAGTCACGTATAAAGACCACGATCTTCCTCCCGGGGTCGGTATTGTAGACCTCGAACTGGGAAGAATGGCTACACTCACCTATCATACATGGATAACAGATACATCAGTGGATGACCAGGGCGCCTGGAGTTATGTTAAAGACGCTGGTTTTAAATCAGTAAACACGCTTGTAGATAATCTGGTGGATAGAGTCAGCAAGAATGGCCTCCTTTTACTCAACGTTGGCCCAAAGCCTGATGGAACAATTCCAGAAAAAGCGAAAGAATGTCTTCTGGGAATTGGCAAGTGGCTGGAACTTAATGGTGAAGCAATTTATGGTACGACACCCTGGACAATTTATGGAGAAGGTCCTACAAAGATGGAAAGAGGCGGAGGATTCACCGAAGAACATGAAGTCCATTATACGGCAAAGGATATAAGGTTTACTGTTAAAGGCAACGTGCTATATGCAATTTGCCTGGACTGGCCGGGAGAAGAGGTAACCATTAAAACCTTAAGAAGGTTATATAAATCTGAGATTAAAAGCATAAAGATGCTTGGCGTCGATGAAGAGCTGGAATGGTCATTGACTAAAGAAGGTCTTACGATTAAAACCCCCAGCGAGAGACCTTGTAAATATGCCTACGTATTTAAAATAACCAGAGAGTAAAAACTTTTAACACACAACCTCCCATCCTATTTCATAATACCAGAGTTTTACGGGTATGGGAGGTTGTTTTTAGATTGGGATAGCCCTTATATTTTGCTATGTAATCAATTAATTCAAAAATCTTGCGAGAAGAAGGCAGTTTGAATCTCTGAACATTGACAAAAAACTTGTTTGGATATAGTATATTAAATGAAGGAGTTCAATTTAACAAAGGGGGCAAGGTGGCTATTTTCAAAAGAATCGCTCAAAATTGTTTAAGAATAAATTTTTTTGCATTCATTTCCGGTGCTTCACTAATAGCTCAAGGTGCATCTTTATCTGAAGTAGTAAGGACAAAAGCAGGAGAGACAATCGATTATGAAAATTTGCCCATTTTAAAGCATTATGACTTTTTCTCCCAAGGATGGAAAATTCTTCTGGTTGGATATAAAAGATAAAAAGGAGGAAAGAATGAAATATTTATTTAAAAGTATTGTAGGGCTTATTATATTTGCAATCTTCCTTACTCAATGTTCTACCTCTAAAATTCAAACTCAAGGATACGATTTCAGAAAGGCAAAGTGGGCAATGAGCAAGGAAGAAGTGAAAAATACTGACATCATAACAGCGGAAGGTACTGATAAAGCAGGAAACCCATACCTTTTGGCTGAAGATACAGTTGCTGACCTCCCTTGTAGGGTTGGATATTACTTTTCTAAGGCAAAGCTTATGGTTGGTGGATATGTGTTTGTAAGCGAATATGTTAATAGAAATGAATACATTGAGGATTATGAGCGAATCAAGAGATACTTAACTGGAATATATGGTTCTCCTGATGATGAAATATCAGTCTGGAGGGATAATCAGGCTAAACAGGAATATCAAGACGACCAAGAACATTGGGGGAACGCTATCAGTCGTGGGCAGTTGAGTTATTTTGCAAAGTGGGAAAGTGAAAGGACATTAATGCAGTTGTTTTTAAATGGAGGCAATGGCAAAGTCAATCTTGCAGTTAGATGTAAAAGTAAAGAGTAAAGCTCTATTTAAAGTAAAAATAAAGAGAATCTGCTTTTTTTACTTAAGTTCATCTTAAGATAGGATATAAATTTTTTATGAAATATTCTCATTATCAGTCTATTAATCTAAATCCTATAAGGAGGTTATTATGAAAAATCGACTTTTCATATTGGTAAATAGCATGGTGATATTTGCAATTGTAATCAGTCCAGAAGTAGAGGCTTGTACCAGCCTTTTAGTAACCAAAGGAGCATCTACCGACGGCTCAGTAATGATTACCTATGCCTGTGACGGGGAATTCCATCCCCATCTTGAATATACTCCCGCAGCAGATCACTCACCAGGAGATTCGCTTGAAATAACTAATTGGACTGGAAAGGTAAGAGGAAAAATAAAACAAGTTCCACATACCTACGCTGTTGTTGGTATGATGAATGAGCACCAATTGACTATCAGCGAAACAACTTTTGGCGGTCGTAAGGAATTACATAATCCTGACGGTTTGCTGAATTACTTTGACTTGATACAATTGGCTTTGGAACGGGCTAAAACGGCGCGGGAGGCAATTAAAGTTATGACTGACCTGTGTTCTGAATACGGCTATTGTTCCACAGGTGAATCGTTTTCGATCGCAGACACGAAGGAGGCATGGATTATGGAGATGATGGGACCCGATTCAGGGGGTAAAGGAGCCGAATGGGTAGCAATAAGGATTCCAGACGGTTATATATCCTGTCATGCCAACAAGGCCAGAATTGGAGAGTTTCCGCTGAATGATCCGAAAAATTGCCTTTATTCCAAGAATGTCATTTCATTTGCGGTAGAAAAGGGGTATTACAACCCAAAATCTGGCAAGCCGTTTCGATTCAACGATGCCTATTGCCCCTCTACTCCAGAAAATCAGCGGTACGCTGATTCACGCATCTGGAGTATCTTTCAACGTGCGGCACCATCAAAGAATTTTCCAGTAGATTATCATCGTGGTCTAAAAGAAGCTAAACCTTATCCTTTATGGATTAAGCCAGATAAAAAACTTTCAACAAATGATGTGTTTGCCCTGATGCGCGATCACTATGAAGGAACGGATTATGATATGACAAAAGGGGTTGATGCTGGTCCGTATGGCACTCCAAATCGTTGGCGTCCGATTACATGGATGGTTGATAGCGTAGAGTATACCTGGGAACGACCAATCTCCACTCAGCAGACTGCCTTTTCGTTTGTTTCACAGTCTCGTTCATGGCTTCCTGATCCTGTAGGTGGTATAATCTGGTATGGGNTTGATGATACCTACACTACCTGCTATATACCTCTATATTGTGGCATCAATGATGTTCCTAAATCGTTTANTATGGGAAGTATGAATAAATTCTCGTGGGAATCCGCATGGTGGGTATTCAATTTTGTTGCAAATTTTGCCAACTTGAAATACTGTTACATTCTGCCGGAAATTCAAGCAGTACAAAGAGATCTTGAAGGAACATTTCTTCAATTGCAACCTGCTGTGGAAAAGACAGCGGTTAGTCTCTATAAATCTGATCCAAAGCTCACGACTCTTTACCTGACCGATTACTCGATTATGCACGGTGAGGTGGTTGTATCCAAATGGAGAGAACTGGCCGAACATTTAATAACTAAATACAACGATGGATATGTCAGGGATAAAAAGGGTCGCCCAACAGGAAAAGGCTATCCCGAAAGCTGGCTCAGGGAAGTTGTAAAATCGCGTCCCGACCAATTTCTTCTGAAAAAATAGAGCTTTAGAAATTTTAACTTTTTGAGCGTTAAGCGCAAAGACTCTTGAAAAATCAAAAAGACGATATATATATTTTATAAAGGAGGTAGATAATGAAAAAGTTATCATCTTTACTCGTTAGTTTTGTATTGGTGCTCTATCCAACTGTAATCTATGCCAGGGAGATAAAGCCAATTAAACTCATGCAGCCTCAAATGGACGCTGGTAGACCTTTAATGCGGGTGTTGAAAGATAGAAAATCTTCGCGCGAATTCAGTTCTGAAAAATTATCCCTGCAGACACTTTCAAACTTGCTCTGGGCAGCGTTTGGAGTAAATCGTCCAAGTTCAGGAAAGCGAACAGCGCCATCTGCAGTAAATTGGCAGGAAATTGATATATACGTTGCCACCGCTGATGGGCTTTATCTATACGATGCGATGAAACACTTATTGATGCCGATTTTAAATGAAGATATCAGAGCTCTCGCAGGAACTCAGAGGTTTGTAAAGGANGCTCCTATCAACTTCGTCTTTGTAGCGGATTTCTCNAANATGGGTAGGGCGGGTACAGAAGAGAAGAATTTCTATTCGGCTACGGATACAGGGTTTATTAGCCAGAATGTTTACCTTTANTGTGCTTCAGAGGGGTTGGCAACTGTTGTCCGTGGATTAATTGACAGGGATGCTCTGTCAAAGGCTATGAAACTGCGACCTGATCAGAAGATCATCCTCGCACAAACGGTAGGATACCCAAAAAAGTAGTAAAGGTCAATCTTCCAAAATAAAATATATTTATAAACTTTGGGAAAATGAAAACATTAATAATTTACAATTCCAAGCACCATGGAAATACAAAAAAAATTGCCAGAGCAATAAGCATGGTTCTTGAAGCAGATTTAGTCAAACCAGATGAAGTAGACATTACCAGTCTTTCAACATATGACTTAATTGGTTTTGGCTCGGGAATTTACTACGGGAAACATCATAAAAGTCTATTCGATTTTGTTGCCAAATTAACCAATCAAAAAGGCAGGAAAACATTTATTTTTTCAACAAGTGGAATAAAAAAAATAAGTTTTTTCAATGAGTTTGATAAGCCACTCAAAAAGAAATTACTAAAGAAGGATTTTAGTGTTATCGAAGAGTTTAATTGTAGAGGATGGGATACATATCCTTTCTGGGTAAAACCCTTTGGAGGAATAAGCAAAGGCAGACCAAACGAAAAAGACCTGGAAAATGCAGGAAGCTTTGCAAGAGAGCTTAAGAAAGAATATTTAAAAACAATATAATATGAGTTAAAAAATCTACAAGACTTCTCAAGAACTTTAAAAATTTCTTGACATTTAAAAAATGGGAGCAAAATAATAAAGAAGAGAATAGAGTTAAAAAGCATCCAAACGAGTTATCTGAAATTGTTAACTGACTAATAGGGAGATTTTTTGATAACTAAGAAGGCCAGAACTATAAAAGAAGAAGTATGGGCACACTTTAAAGATTTCCAATATGTATTTTTAGCAACTGCAGAGGGCAATCAGCCAAGAGTGAGACCAGTAACATTAATTTACTTTGAAGGTGGCAAAGATTCGATTTTCTTCCCCTGCAACTATAAAAATCTTCGATACCTTGGTCGTCTTTTATTTGAAAATGCTTATCCAGAAAAGGGTTAGGCGAGCTTGAATGGAGTTACAAAAGTGGTGTATATTTTTGCCAATTGCATAGAGGAAGAGAATTGAGGATGAAGAAATTTATTTTGTTCAGATAGTATTATAGGAACGTATATTAAAGGCAATTTTTCACTAGAAAAATTCTATCAATCAAAATCTAAATTTATTTTCTTAAGACGCTTACTCACCCATTTCTCTTCTTCGAAACCGCATTCCTTATAAAAACGTTGGAGTTTTCTATAACGCTCCACTACATCAAATCCTACACTATATTGAAGCTTCCTTAGGTCAACGGGACATAGATGGTGAGGTCGGGCATCACTTTCCTTTAGATGGTTGGAGCCGTTCATCACACATCTATAGAATATGCAATGCTCAATGCCGAACATGTGCCCTATTTCGTGGACAAGTACCTTACAGCTTCGCCACAACAGGAGTTTTTTATAATTTCCCCCTCTCTTTTCTCCATAGAAGGCCGGGTCATAGCGAGCAAAACTATAGACACCCACTCTTTCCCTGAGTGAAGCCTGACCGAAAACAAAATTCCAGGAAGGATGAGGATAAAGGTCTTCCATTGTAATTGCCATTAGACAGAAAGCACCTTCAGGTAGATTCTTTCTAAGAAGATTTAATATATCTGTGGTTAGAATCTGGGGCTTCTTTGTGTATGGATTGATTCTCGTTGTTAAGAGAGAATTTTTAATATCAAGAGAAGGAAGAACCACAACTTCCAGGGAGAAATAAGCATTGGCATATTCCTTTAACTTTTCTAAAGATGGGCTTTTATCTTCAGGGAAAGTCCCCAAGGGTTGAAGGTAAATTCTGTTCCTNTTTTTATNTGGTTTGTTTGGATTGGAGTTTACGAAATCATTAAAAGTCTGTCCACTTTCAGGATGTTCATATAGCCAGTCCCCGGGAGAAGGAATCGGTATNGGCTGGAAATCTGAATTTTCTTTAAAAGCCCTCTTGAGTGTTTCTGAAAGTTCGCTAATTTGACCTATAGCTTTGAGTCTTTCTTCTTTCCCGGGTGGCTTAAATTTCATAGCAAATCCCCCCTCCATTATAAAGCAAAAAATAAGAATAAAAAATACTTTCTTCATATTGTTTATTTGACATCTTCTATTATCCAATTTTTAAAATTAAAGCTTTTTTATCTCTTTTCTCAACCTGATTAAACCTGCTTCAATTCTAACAAAAGCTAAACTTTTCCTATTGTATTTATTTAAATCTATTTCGTATTTTTTGGCAATTTTCTTTACAATCGGCAATGGTTCAGGATCAGCTTTTTTCCAAAAAGGCCTTAATTCTCTCAGAAAAATGTTTGCTGTTANAGGGCCAATACCATAAAAATTNGTTATNTTATTTTCTAAGTCCTCACTACTTTTGGCTTCCCTATGAAGTTTTNTTAAACTACCTTTATATTCTTTTATGAGAGTTTCACAATTCTTCAAAATCTGTGTGGATGTTTTCCAATCATAACGCACATAGCCACCTTCTCTCATAATTGGATTCACTAAGAAATCCCAGCCTGTTTTTAGAATCTTTTTCGGCTCCAAAAGATTATATCTTTCAAAAGTTTTGTATGTTCTCATTGCAATTGTTTCTGATATCCTTGTTCCAAAAAGAATACTTGCCAGGAACCATTTAAAAATTTCTTTATCAGAATTCTCCTTCAAGTAAATACCCAATTCCTCAGAATATAGTTTACTCCTTTTTAATTTATTTATATTCACTTGCATAAGCATAATTTTTTATATTTTACAAAATAACATTATTACAACAAGAGTCAATACCACCTTTCATGAGAGAGTTGTATCTTTTAAAAAAATTCTATTGACAAAACGATTTATCGGGATAACATGAAAAACAAGGAGGCTAAATTAACATGAACAATTGGTTAATGTCCTTGGGTGTATTTTCATTTTCTTATGCGATAGGAGATATACCTTTTGCCTTTATCATTGCTAAAATGGTAAAAGGCATTGACATTCGATTTGCTGGAGAGGGAAATGTAGGTGCAAGAAATGTATTACATACTGTTGGAAAACCTTATGGTATCCTTGTAGGTATATTGGATTTTCTAAAAGGGGCTGTCGTTGCTTACATCTGTTTATACTTTAAATTTCCCTTCCCAACTATTGTCATTGCCGGTTTTGGTGTGGTTATTGGACATGATTTCCCGGTATTTCTGAAATTTTTAGGAGGTAATGGATTTGCTGCTGCCCTTGGATTTCTGCTCGTTTTATTCCCCCAACCAGTATCTGCTGCTCTCTTCCTCATGTTAATCCTATTCTCCATCAGGAGATATTTTCATTTTGCTGCAAGTATTGGAATAGGGAGTTTACCAGTTTTATGGATGCCTCTTTTCAAAAATAGCCTTAGAGAAATCATATTTACTATATGTTTTCTCTCTTTTCTCGGTATAAAAAGAATCATAGCTCAACCCCATATGAAAAGGATTAAGGAATCCTCAGGATGGGACAAGGGATAATAAACTATCAGATAGTTATTTCTTTGATTCTTCTATTTATACTAATAAATCTTCTTGTGAATCTCAGATCGTTAAAAAAATTAAAGAGAGGAGAAAAACCGTATATAAAACCTCCTCTTGTTTCAGTTCTGGTTCCTGCAAGGAATGAAAGTGAAGATATAGAAAAATGCGTAATATCCCTTTTGAATCAAGATTACCCAAATTTTGAGATCTTAGTTCTTGATGACAATTCGAAAGATGATACAATTGTAAAATTGCAGAAGATCAAGGAAAAATATCCCCATCTTAAAATCTATTCGGCTGATGCTTTACCAGGTGGATGGACTGGAAAAAATTTCGCCTGCCATATACTCTCCAGATATGCTAAAGGGGAATGGTTGCTTTTTACAGATGCTGACACTGTTCATAAAAAAGATTCAATTTCCTCTTCTATTGATGCTGCTATCAAGGAAAAGGCAGAGCTTCTCTCAATTATGCCCGATCTTGAGATGGAAACCATTTCTGAAAAACTATATATGCCGCTTGTTCATTTTGCCCTTCTAAGTTTCTTACCCCTTGGATTAATGAATGATATCAGAAATCCAAAAGCAGTTATCGCTCTCGGCCCCTTTATGTTTATTAATGCTGAATTTTATAGAAAGATTGGTGGGCATAAAAAAATAAAGAATGAAATTGTGGATGACTTAAAACTTGCTCGTGAGGTCAAAAGAAATGACGGTAGGGTTATCCTTATGGACGGACAGGATAAGGTTTCTCTAAGATTTTATAAGAATTTTAAGGATCTATGGAATGGTTTTTCTAAAAACTCCTTTGGAGCTTTTGATAACTCGTCACTAATCCTACTCATATTCCTTTCTATCAACTTTTGCTTATATGTACTTCCATACTTTCTATTCATATCAGGGATATTGAAATTGGAATTGAGCTTTTTTCCTACTCTTCAAGTATTATTAATTACTCTACACAGATTTTTTCTCTCTATAAGATTTAAAACAAATCCGTGGTTAATCCTTCTCCATCCTGTAAGCGTTCTTCTTGGTTCTCTTATTGCTTTTAACTCAATGTTGATAACTCTTTTTAATAAACCTATCCTCTGGAAGGAAAGAGTTTACAGACCCTGAAGAAAATACCCAAACTATTAGAGCAAAGAAGGGGGTTAGGCGAAAATGACCGGTATCCTGAAATTGGAAAACTTGACTTTCAATTATTTTTGATTATAACTTTATTGAATTTAAAAAATTTAACATCGGTTTGAAAAAATTTGCTTCCATGATTTAGACTCAGAATAATTATTGCTTTTGAAAAGTCCAATTGATTGGTTAAAAAAGGAGGTGTTAAAATCAGAGAATTTCAACACAGTTTNCCTGTAACTTTATTAACCTGTTACTTAGGGTCTCTGCTTTTCCTTGCTTCCATAGGCTTAAAGGGTAATACCTATAGAGTGACAAACATAAACGATATAGGACTGGGAAGTCTGAGAGCTGCATTGGATTCAGTCAACAATAATTTCGGTAATGATACGATAACTTTTAACATTCTTGGGGTTGGAGTGCAAACCATTTCTCCTCAGTCTCAACTTCCCCCACTTATTGATAGGGCTGGCGTCTTTATAGATGGATTTACTCAAGGTAGTGCCTCACCTGGAGGCAATCCTCCATCATCATGCACTCTTATGGTGGAAATTAATGGAGCAGCTGCCGGTACCTCTCATGGATTCTGGATATTATCACCAAATAATAAAATTCAGGGTTTGGTAATAAATAATTTTGAGCAGGATGGAATCCGTATTCAAGGTACTCAAGAAGGAGATGAAACATTCAATAACTATATTTATTCCAACTTCATTGGAACCAATCCAACAGGGACTTCGGTTCTCCCAAACGGTTTGAATAAATTAAGCCCCTGGGCTGGTGTACATATAGTTGTTACACGGGATTTAACAGGCTTTGCCTATGATAATACAGTTCACGCCAATCTAATATCAGGAAATTACGCTGAAGGTGTGGGAATTTCCAGTTGCCCCCCAGGAGATGTTTGTCTAAATGTAGTTTTAGAAAATTACATCGGGACTGATGTTACTGGAATGTTTGATTTTGGAAATGAACATGATGGAGTATACATTGGTGAAGGAGCTCATGATAACACAGTAGATAGCAATTTAATCTCGGGAAACGACTATGAGGGTGTCTGCATTATCGGCTATGTAGATGATTACACCGAGATTTATACCCACCATAATTATGTTTTGAATAATACAATTGGGCTCGCTGTTGATTTAGTAAGTTATTTGGGGAATAATAGAGAAGGCGTAAGCATTGGCAAATATGGCCCGACATGGCAACTTGGCTATGCTATCGACAACATGATTGGACCAGACAATATTATTGCCTATAATGGGCGTAGTGGAGTTATGGTCTTTGAACATCCCAATAATAATTCAAATGCGGATGGAAATCAAATCACCCAGAACTCTATATACGACAACGGCCTTGTAGATCCAGGATTCCTAGGAATAGATTTAGGAGATAATGGGGTAACGTTAAATGATCTAGGAGACCCGGATATCGGTCCAAATGAAGAGCTCAACTTCCCTGTGATAACAAGCACAAGTTACAGTTCTGGTCAGACGACAATTAGGGGCACAGTAAACATTGATACAGATCCTAAACTTTCTGTTGTAGAAGTCTTTAAAGCGAAGCCCGATCCAACAAATTACGGAGAAGGAGAGACGTATCTGGATTCCACCAATCCAGACGCTTCTGGTAACTGGAATGTGGTGGTATCAGGTCTCAATATTGGTGACTCCATAACAGCTACAACAACGGATATGAACTTAAACACATCTGAATTCTGTGAGAATGTTTCCGTAAAAGCGGCTGGCGTAGAGGATAGAACCGGAGGGAAACCTCATAGATACGAACTTAACCAAAACCAGCCCAATCCATTCAACTCATCGACAGCTATCCAGTATGCGATTCCAAAAACAACTCATGTGAGTCTCAAAATATATGATATATCCGGAAGACTTGTAAGGGTTTTAGTTGATGGTTTACACAAAGCTTCCTACTCCACCACTTATTGGGATGGAAGAGATGAAATGGGAAGGAAGGTCTCTCCTGGGATTTATTTCTATCATTTAGAAACAGGGGACTTCAAAGACACTAAGAAGCTAATATTGATAAGATGATGTTCTAAAGCTTTATCTTTTGAATGCTATGAGATTTCTCATCTTGCTATCATCTTGAATAAATCATATTTACATTAATTTCAAATCCTTTGTAGTTCTCTATATGAATGATTGGCAAAATTGTATTAGACTATCCTCTTAGTGGATATAATATGTTTTGCTTTTTAGAATAGCCTTAAAATTCACTGAAGCTCTTGCCGGATATTAGTTTAAAAAGTAAAAAGGAGGATAGGATAAAAATAGGGGCTTGTGGCATTGCTTGTAAGATTGGATTCTTGAATGTGCTTACTCCTTATTTTAAAAAACTAAAAAAGCTGAAAAACTTCTGTGTTATATAATCGAAATATTTTGGATTATATTGGTATGGTCCTTTCTCAATTTCTCCATTGCCATAGGTAAAGTCTTAAGAATATCCTCGGCTGTAACACCATCTTCTCCTATCTCTTGAGAAATAAGGTCTCCAGCGAGACCGTGAATTAAAACACCCATTCTAACAGCATTCCTGAGAGCAATTTTTTCATTTTCAGAGGAAACAATTTTAAACAAGGCTGCAATTGTCCCGGTAAGAACATCTCCGGAGCCCGCGGTAGCCATTCCCGGATTACCTGTTAGATTGATAAAAACTTGACCATCCGGGTATCCAATAAGTGAATGAGCTCCTTTAAGCACAAGGATACAATTATATTCCTTAGCTTTAGACTTAACAATATCCACTTTATTCCTCTTTAACTCTTCCATTTCATTACCAAAAAGCCTTCTGAATTCTCCGGGATGAGGTGTAAGAATTGTGGGATAATCTCTATTTTTTATAATATCAAGATGATCCTTTAAGGCGGTTAAGCCGTCTCCATCTATTAAAAGGGGTTCTTTTATCTCCTTTGCCAGTGAACGAACAAGTTTCTGAGTTTCAGGATCAAGGGATAATCCAGGACCAAGAACAACAAAATCTACCTTTTTTGAAAATTCAACTAGAACCTCAAGGTTTCTTCTTGATATAGAACCTGAATCCGTTTCTAATTGAGGTAAGAGAACAATCTCGCTTCCTTTGTTTGCTATAAAAGGAGCAATAGATTGAGGGGTCGCAAGATATGAAAGACCNCCTCCTGCTTTTAAAAAAGAAAGAGCAGAAAAATATGGAGCTCCNAAGTATTTCTTAGAACCAGCTATNAAAAGGGTTTCGCCAAAACTTCCTTTATGTGTATCTTTCTCTCTCTTTTTAAGCGGGAGCGGTTCATTTATCGAAACTTTTAAAGAATCATTATCATAGAGTTCTGGAGGGAAAGAGATGTGAGAGACAAAGATTTTTCCACAAAATTCAAAACCTGGATAATTAATATTCCCGATCTTTGGGAGACCAAAGGTAACTGTCCAGCGACTTCGAACAGCAGCCCCCATTACTTCTCCTGTATCTCCATTTATTCCGGAAGGTATATCAACACTGAGTACAGGCTTTCCAGAATCATTCAGGAGTTGAATTGCATCACGGTAGAGACCTTCGACTTCTCCTTTTAGACCTGTACCCAACATTGCATCAACGATTCCGTCAGATTCCTGGATTGCTTTCTTTATCTCTTCAGAGGTTGGATTTTCCTCGATATGAATGCCAATCTTTTGAATAATTTCGAAATTTTTCTTCGTAATCCCTTTTAATTTCTCAACACCGGATAAAAGAAGAAGTTTCACCTCCCCCCCATTTGAATATATCTTCCTTGCTACGACCATACCATCACCCCCATTATTTCCACTTCCCGAGAGGATTAAAAATTTTTTTTCTTTAACACCTAACTCTTTTTGAATTACAAAAGAAACAGCATTACCAGCATTTTCCATTAGAAGGATTTCATCTATACCAAAATCCATTGCTGCCCTCTTATCAAGATTTTTTATTTCAGATACTGAAGCTACCTTCATTTCTCCTCCTCTTGAGTTTTATATTTTTCACTTTTTTATCATTTTATTTTTTTTTCTCTCTCTGTCAAGGATTTCTTAAAAAACGCACCTCAAAGGTACGAAAATCATAAAGATGATACAAGAAAAAAATACGGAGAACAACAAAAACTGTTTTGATTTGTCCTGTAGATTCCTTCTCCAGGATTTATCCATTGAAAGCTTTAAAAACTACTTGATAAGAATCACCTTTCCCTTACAGGCGGATTTTCCTTCTATTCTCCCCCTCACAAAATAAATACCTGAGGAGAGGGAATTTAAAGAGATAAGAAGTGTTCTTTTCCCTCTTCCAAAGGAATTCTCTATTTTTTTAACCATCCTACCTGTGGCATCATAAATCTCAAGGGTTATATTACTCCCTTCCTTCAATTGGAGTCTCATTGAAAGAACTCCGTTCACAGCAACAGAGTTCTTCAATGATAGTACATTCTCCGCAATTTTCTCTTCAACTCCTGAAGGAATATAGTCCCAGTGGATATCTTCCACAGGACTTGAAGGATGGTAAGGGTCACTATGAGTTGAACCCTGGTAATACTTCATAAGAGCATAATCCCTCAACTGCCTTGNTCCAAAAAGGTAACCTCTTCCATATCCTTCATCAACCCCTCCATTCAATCCCTGACCTATTCCCGTAGCCAGAACAAAATGAAGGGTGTCACCATCAGCAATGGAATATGGACCATAGGTAAGAAGGAATCGATAATCAAATACATTTGCACCTAAATCATATGGATGGGGCATAAATTTATATCCAAAGGACGATGAGTNTTCTCCTTTCATAAACGCAAACTTCTCTATATCCGTTCCCGGGTCGTCGTTCCAATTCCACCACTGATGTGAGGCTGGTCTTGGAAGTCTAGAGATATCTCCATTCCCATCCAGCCATATTGAGTCATTGGGAGATTCCGGGGCATAGAGCATAGAGGCAAAGATGAAACCAGCAGAGAGGCCATAATCTGCCGAATCATTTCCCGGCTCATCTGGATTGTCTCCATCCAGAATAAAGGACATATCTCTCCAGACCTTCTGGGTATCATCCAGAAGGGTATTTTCGTTTGGATCGTCGCCGAATAGACATATCTGATCTGGTATTCCATCGGGAGTATCAAGGGTGGTATCTTGGAGAATTGTATATTCATCAGAAGGGGATGGAAAATAATAAAGGGTGTCCCACTCTCCATTGGTCCAACCGTCATAGCCCACAAGGTCATCTANATTACNATNGNTTGNNTCAGCNTCTGAAACATCAGCATCAAAGNATACGGAAAAGTAGAAACTGTCAAGAACAGGTGGAGCTCCAATCTGCGATTGNGATCTGTCATATACCACATCAAANTCGTAAGCAATCACATTGCTTAAGGGACCTTNCATCCAGGAAAGAGCTCTCTGAACAACGTGAATTCCTATAGCCCTTCCANGATTGTAATTTCCCCAGTCATAATAAAATGATACAATATCAAGATCAGACTTTCCGGGACCAATCCAACCCCATCCTTCAGTATTCCACTCATAATTTCCATAATCACAATGTGTAACATAAGGTGTATGATTAACTTCGGTTCCTACCCACACTCTACCCTCCCAGAGGTAGTAATTACCTTCTCTGCCCGGCCAGTCATAAGAGGGGTTCCCGGCGTTTCATGCAAAAGGATCCCCAAAAGCACCAAAGTTAGAAACAACCGTCCATAGATCTCCAATGGTAATTGGCTTGAATTCATAGTTCTCAGTGTATCCTGAAGAAGTTGGACTAGCGAAAGTTTCTACCATGGGGCTTATCCCATCAGGATTTTGATAAACAGCCTCTATTCCATAGTAATAGGTCGTATCGTTTATCAGGTTGCTATCAACATAATAAGTGAGTTGATAGTTTGCCTCAAATTGACTGAAGATGCTATCTCCCTCAATTCTTCTGTAGAGATTGAAACCGGAAACCCCTCTGGAATCTTCACCTTTTATATTCCTAAGGAGCTGTTTTCTAAGTTGTTCTGGAACGGTCCAGGAAAGAGAAACCATTCCTTTCCCTCCTATGGCACAAAAGTTTTCAGGAGGTGGGAATTGAGTAGGGTGAGCAGCCACGGTATCAGTACTCGAGCTCTCACCTTTTTCGTATTTTCCAGTAACATAGTAGTAGTAAGTGGATTCATTTTGAACATTTATATCAAGATAGTAGGTGGTGCCCACAGCTTCAAGGAGGCTAAAAGAAGATAAATCATTCTCTGCTCGATAAACATTATAGTTTAACAAATGGCGGGAATTCTTTCCTCTCACGATAGGTTCGTCCCACTCAATTTCAACTTCTCCATCCTTATAGTCCCCTATCAACTGGAGACTAATAGGTGGAAGAAAATCCCTGGGGGGAATATCAATTGAGAATTGTCCCATACTTGTAAAGCCTGGAATTAAATAATAATTAGGGTAAGCAGGGTCTATATAGATAGACGCTTCGTTATAGGCATCCAGAGAAACATCTTCTATTAAAGTATCAGAATCATTGCATTTCGCAAGTTTCAGATATGTGAGCACTTCATCATCTGAGTTAAAGTAAATGGAGTCTGCACTTAAACTTTCCGCCCTAATAACTACGGTTCCATATCCTATATCCTGATTTAAGACTAACAGTTTATTATTATCATTAATTTCTATACAGAGTGCTGAGATATTCAGTAAATCAAACCTATCAATAAGATATGCTACCTTCCAATCCATATAGATATCATCGCTGTTATCAGGATATCCTGCGTTTAAAAGAACAGAATTAACACCCTCCATTCCATTATATGGAGATTGGATTAAGTCCTTAATTACAGAATTACCACCGTAGTTTTCATACAGATACATCATATAACTCAATATAATATCAAATTTAGGCTGTATTAAAAAATAATAATGAGAACAAGGAATAATTAAAGGGTTAGGGTAGATACTACCTTCTCCATATTCAATGAGATATTCAGAATACTCATCTCCACCCATCAAAATCCATTCCTCCTCATCAGTATCATAATTCCAGTGAACCATTCTATGGAACGAATGGGTGAGTTGTTTTCTCAATTCCTTCATATTAGAAGAAAAATCAAGAGGATCTACATACAGCACCTCTGCATAATTTGTCTTATTCCCTGGAGTATAAAGCGTATCAACAACTTCCTGTGAATACTGGTTGACAGGATCGAAGTAAGAAGCGCACCAGTGTTCATTAAATGAGCTTAAATCCTTTATATCACCTAATAATAGATAGATTTCCCCATTTTTATCAACATCCGGTTCATTCCCCAGTTTATTGGTAAGGAGATCATAGATGCCACTGTAGGGGTCTGATGGTGAAGATTCCTCGAATATTGTATACACAGAATCAACCATCCAGTCTTCAACCTCCTCAATCATTCTATTATTATCTTGATGCCAATATCCACCAGCGTTATAACTAATAGAAACCCCCTGTTCATGACCAATAACAACTGTATCAGGAGTTATGGCTTCAATTGAATGAATTTTGTAAACGAACGGAACTGGACCGAGTTGATTTAAATTACTGTTTATAGATATAAAATTCTTCCCTCCATCAATGGATCGATAGATACCCGATTGAGTTCCCGCATAGATTGTATCAGGGGAGGCTATTTCAATAGCCCATACTGAATCAAAGAGATTTGTTCCATTCCAGTTGTTCCCAAAGTCATTCGTGTAGAATAAACCCAAAGAAGTTCCAACAAAGATAAGAAAATCAGTTTTAGGGTTAACTGAGATAGTCAATATTGAAGAATCAGGAAGATTGCCGGATAGATTTATCCAGGCAGAATCAGAATTATTATAGTAAAAGATTCCATCTTCTGTCCCTGCAAAAACAGAATTTCTCTGCTTTGCGCCAAAAAGGTCGGTAATGGCGGAATCCGCAAGACCTTTTGTTGGAAGCTTTTCCCAGGACACCCAGGGAGCTCCTCCTTTAGTGTATACTCCATTCTGCCCTCCTGTGTAATAATTAAAATCATAGGGGCTTCCTATTGAATCGGTTGGTGAAAATGCACAGTTATCCACAGATTTATCCAGGAGAGAACTATTACTCACCTGAGCCCAATTCCCACCTCCGTCTTTGCTCTGAAAAATACCATCACCGGGAATAGCCACACAGATGCAAGGGCTTTCAGGATAATAAACCATATCGGTTATGCCTTGGAGCGATAGTGAGTCCCATTTTATTGAGTCTACAGGCCTTCGAAAACCATCGCCATCTTCAAATCCTGAGAGCACATATTTACCATCTGAGATTATAGATATATTCTTTTTAAGCGGTTCTTCCGAATATATCACAACGCAATTGGAATCCAATCTTTCAATCGTGTGGACCTGATAGTAGCTCTTATAAAAGCCCTGGCTTGCCTTGTAGAAAGTAATCGTATCTCCTAAAGAACCCACAAGAATTAAAAGATAAAACATAATACCTCCTATTTTGAATTTAGTTAGAAAAATCTTTATATAATAAATTTATCAAAACTTTTTGATTTGTCAAGGATTATCCTCTGATATGCTTTAAGAAAAAACAAAAATCGGCACAGGTTCTGAAACGGAACATTCAGGAATCTGTTAACAATTTAATCTTATATTTTCCTACTATAGATTTTTTTATTCGCTTGAAATTTAACTTGACAGAACCTAACTCACCATTATATTAAAATATGTCAAGAATTAAGGAGAGTCTCTCTGAATAAAATAGCTGAGCGTGCAGGATTAATTGCTATTGCTTTCCTTCCGATCTCTCTTCCCATTTCTATTATTTCTCTACTTGTCGCTTTTTGTTTATTACTTAGAGAAGAAGGAATCCGTTTCTTTAAAATAGAGAATAAATTACTATTTTTCAGCACATTAATCGTTATATTCATGGTCATTCTTTCAGTTATTTTCTCTATTGACAAGAATAGGTCCTCTTTAGCTTTTGTCTTCTTCCTCCTCTATCCTCTATCTCTATTTTTAGCCGCCCATCTGGATAAAGTAAAGGTGGTGAAAGCCCTTATTATAGGTGGATTGGTTGTTAGCCTTTTTGCAGTTATTCAATGGGGCTTTGGTTTCTATCCACATATTAAATTTGAAATTTTGGGTAAAATACCTGTATCCATTAGTGGGACAGTTGTTGGTCTGCAGAAAACAAACTCTCTTGCGCGTTTCCTCATAATGGTTTTTCCTTTAGCTATTGCTCTGTTTGGTTCCTTAAAAGATTTTTTCTGGAAGTTTTTAGTTGTTTCTCTTTTGAGCTTAGGAATTCTTGCTATGGTTCCAACCAAGCCTTTAGGTGGTATGATAACCTTTATCTTATTATTATTTATGGCGTTATTCCTCAAGGATTGGAAAATTGGTCTTGCCTTTTTTGTGGTTATTCTGATTCCTCTATTAATAAAACCCGATATTCCAACGGAGTTAATAGAAAGATTCACCAGTTATTCTAATGTCAAGACGAGAGTGGATACCTGGATGAGATTTGCAATCCCTACGGTTATGAAAAAGGCTCCTCTTACAGGTTTTGGAGTTGGAGGTTATCCAGTAGCCAGCAGGATTTTCGAAGGAAATTTCCGATACATGCATAACCATCCTCATTCATTTTATATCTACACACTCTCCGAAATAGGCATTCTTGGCTTTCTTTCTTTTTTCTCTTTGATATTTTCCTCTTTGATTCTCTCATTTAAGATGGGCAAAAAAGATGTTCTATTATTAGGAGCCTTTTTCTCTATAGTTGGGGTTTTGATTGAGGGGTTAATTACCTCCTTCCTTGAATATTTGCCAATAGGGATGGTATTCTGGTTAATATTAGGATTAGTGGCTTCTAATTTTAAAGAAAAGGAACTAAGGGGTTCTCTGGATTCTCACATCAAAAAACAATAAAAAGGAAATCTATAGAAATTATGAATTCAACGAAATTAACAAAAAAACTTGGGTTACTTGACATTTTCTGTATTGCTTCCGGTGCTATGATAAGTTCAGGAATATTTATTCTGCCTGGTCTTGCTCATGCAAGGGCTGGACCGGCTGTTATTGTTTCCTATTTTCTGGCTGGTCTTTTAGCAATGATGGCGGTTTTATCTCAAGCAGAACTTGTATCAGCAATGCCAAAGGCAGGTGGAACTTACTTCTATGTTACCAGAAGTATGGGTCCGGTTGTAGGAACTATCGATGGCTTACTTACCTGGTTCTCTCTGTGCCTTAAAACTGCCTTTGCCCTGGTTGGTATGGCTGCCTTTACCCGGATACTATTAAATATGAACATTCATATAATCGCTATTACACTCTGCTTTATTTTTATAGCCATTAATATTATTGGAATAAAAGAAGCTGGAAAAGTGCAAATCGGATTGGTCATTGGACTTCTTGCTTTAATGATTATTTATGTAGTTTCAGGGATTCCGAATGTTAATGTTGAATATTTCAAAGATTTTGCCCCTAATGGTATGCCAGCTGTTTTTTCTACTGCAGGTTTTGTTTTTGTATCCTTTGGTGGAATTTTAAAAGTTGCCAGTATTGCCGAGGAGGTGAAAAATCCAGGGCGAACCGTACCCCTTGGTATGATATTATCTCTCTTGATTGTAGGGATTTTCTACATTCTTGTTATCTTCGTTACATCGGGAGTTTTAGGGGCTTCTCGACTCGATAATTCACTAACACCAATTTCTGATGGAGCATTCGTTTTTCTTGGTGAATGGGGCAAAATCCTTTTGAGCATTGCTGCTATTCTTGCTTTCGTTTCAACTGCAAATGCGGGAATTATGGCTGCATCAAGATACCCTCTTGCATTAAGTCGTGATGGCCTTCTGCCAGATTTTTTGAAAAAGGTTAATAAAAGATTTCAAACTCCACATATAGCGATTCTGACTACAGGGGGAATTATGATTGTCTCACTATTTTTCACATTGGATATCCTTGTAGAGGCGGCTTCCACAGTGCTGATTCTTACCTACCTTTTTTCAAGTGCAGCAGTTATAGTTATGAGACAGAGCGGACTTCAGAACTATAGACCTCAGTTTAAATCCCCTCTTTATCCCTGGGTCCAGATTATAGGAATATTGGGATGCGGTTTTCTATTATTCGAAATGGGAAGAGAAGTTCTACTGATAGTTGGAATACTTGTTTCCATCGCTCTTATTGTTTACGGGTTTTACGGAAGGATTAGGTCCAGAAAGGAATTTGCATTACTTTACCTTATAGAGAGGATCACTGCAAAAGAGTTGACAACTCGTTCCCTGGAAGATGAGCTAAAGGAGATTATCAGAGAAAGAGACGATATTAGTAAAGATCGTTTCGATGAGTTGATTGAGAAATGCACTGTCCTTGACATTGATCAAACTATGGAGATGGAGGAATTCTTCAGGTTGATAGCAGACGAAATGTCCCCAGAACTGGATATAGAAGCGGAGGCTCTATATGGTTTACTACTTAAAAGAGAAAAAGAAAGCACTACGGTAATAAATCCAGATATTGCACTTCCCCATATAATAATTCAGGGCTCTGGGAAATTCGGTATTCTCCTTGCAAGGTGTAGAGAGGGCATTAAATTTTCAGAAAATGCACTTGGTGTTAAAACAGTTTTTGTCCTCGTGGGGACAAGAGACGAGAGAAATTTCCACCTCAAGGCTCTAGCTGCAATTGCCCAGATTGTTCAGGAAGTTGATTTCGAAAGGAGATGGATAACTGCTAAAAATAAGGAAGGCTTACGAGATGTAGTTCTACTCGGAAAACGGAAGAGATGATACAACTTTCTCTCAAATTTGCAAATACTTGACATCTCATCTAAGATGCTTAATTTGTAATAAAGATAGATATAAACAAAGGAGTTATCTTGAAGGATTTATGTTTAGAAGCTATTAATACAGCAAAAAAACTCGGTGTTGATTACGCAGATATAAGGATCATCAATCAAAGGAACCAGGAAATTATACTGATGGATTTGAGTCCTAAAGAAATTGCTGATAAAGAGTCTATTGGATTTGGAGTCCGTGTTTTGAAAAATGGAGCCTGGGGTTTTGCCTCTTCGTCATTGGTTACAAAAGATAATATAGATTCAATTACAAAGAAAGCCTATGAAGTTGCTCTAGCCTCTGCAAAAACACTGGACGATAAGGGAATCATCCTCGCAAATGAACCTGTGCATAAGGGTCTTTTCAGGACACCAATTGAGATTGATCCCTTCAAGGTTGACATAAATGATAAGGTAAATTTACTTCTTCAGGTAAATGAAAAGATTTTAAGGGTAAAGCACATTGTGAAGGCCTTTTCAAGAATGCGGCTCACAAGGAGAGACCAATTTTTTGCTTCTACCGAAGGAAGTTTGATCGAAACAGATATCTATACTGTTAATGCGGGGTACACAGCCGTGGCAGTTAAAGGAGGAGATTCTCAGGATCGTTCATTCCAGGACTATCCTCTCAACAAGGGATGGGAACATATCCAATCACTCAAACTTGTAGAAAATGCTGAAAGGATTGCAGAAGAAGCAGTACAGAAAATAGATGCTGACTTTCCCAAAGCTGGGAAGAAAGATCTTGTTCTGAATCCATCTAACTTATCCCTTACCATACATGAGTCCGTTGGACATCCAACAGAACTTGATCGTGTCCTCGGGTATGAGGCAAATTATGCTGGAAGGAGCTTTGCAACAACGGAGAAAATGGGAAAATTTCGTTATGGTTCAGAAAAGGTAAATTTTGTAGCTGATAACACCTTGCCTTCTGGTCTTGCAACAACCGGTTATGATGATGAAGGGGTAAAGTGCCAAAAGTGGGATATCATCAAGAATGGAATACTCCTGGACTACAGTTCAACTCGGGAAGTAGCCCCTCTTATTGGTGAAAAGAGGAGCAGAGGGTCAGCCAGGGCAGATGGTTATTACAACCTACCAATAAATAGAATTCCAAACCTATCTCTTCAGTGGTCAGATGAGGATATAACACCTGAAGATCTGATTCAAGGTGTAGATGATGGTATCTTAATAGAAGGAGAAGGAAGCTATTCTATTGACCAGATGAGGCTGAATTTCCAGTTCGGTGGAGACCTCTTCTATGAAATAAAAAATGGGAAAAAAGGTAAAATGCTAAGAGATGTCATCTACCAATCAATAACTCCGGAATTCTGGGGAAGTCTTGACGCAGTTTCATCAGATAAATTTTGGGAACCAAGAGGTTTCACGAATTGCGGAAAAGGTGAACCACCTCAGACTGCTCAGATGACAAATGGGGCTCCATACGCAAGGTTTAGAAATATCAATGTAATAAGGGGAAAGAATGAATAAAGATTATTTGAGTCAAAAAATAAAATTTCTTAAGGATAATAAGAAAGTTCGAGATGTTTCAATATTAGTTGAATTTGAGAATAAGAACCTTACAAGGTTTGCAGAGAATAGAATCATTCAGAATGTATCAAAGGAAACAAATGATATTTATATTACCGCCTTCAATGATAAATCTACAGGGACAGCAGGAACTCAGGATATATCTGATGAGTCCCTGTTCCGTAATTTGAGAAGAGCAGAAGAAATTGCCCTGAGTTCTCCTCGTGATCCAGAGTTTGTAGAACCTCTTGAACCAATGGAAATTGAAGAAGTTGATCAATATTTTAAGAAAACGAAAGAACTGACACCAAAAGAAAAGGCAGAAGAGATAAACGAAATAAAAAGGGAAGCGGTGAAGCGTAGAATAACAATAGCAGGGAAATATCTCAATGGAGAATATTTTGTTGGTTTTGCTAATTCTCGAGGACATTTATTAACTCACCGCTCAACTTTGGCTGAACTAAGCCTTACAGCTATGCTTGAAGATTCATCCGGCTATGCTGGCAAGGCCGATGAAAATATTGATAATATTGAGCCAGGGAGTATAGCCGATATTGCCTTCAGGAAAGCAGAACTCGGTAGGAATCCTTCAGAAATAAAACCTGGAGAATATCCGGTTATCCTTGAGCCACAAGCCGTGGCTGACCTTCTCCCCTACATTGTCTGGACAATGGATAGAAGAGCTGCTGATGAGGGCTACGTTTATTTTTCGGGCAGGCTTGGTGAGAAAATAGTGGATTCGACCATTAATCTTTATTCTGACCCATTTTACCCTGATAACCCTTCTCAACCTTTTGTTTCAGGAAATGGCTTACCGCTTAAAAAGACTTACTGGATAAATAATGGAATACTTAAGAATCTTCACACCTCCAGATATTGGGCAAAAAAGAAAAGTCTTGAACCGATTGGTTTTCCGACAAATGTAATATTAGATGGTGGAAATAAAAGTCTATCCCAGTTGATAGGGAAATGCGTTGACGCACTTCTAATCACCAGGCTCTGGTATATCCGTTATGTAAACAGACAGGATTTAATACTGACAGGTATGACAAGAGACGGAGTCTATCAGATTAAAGATGGAAAAGTCGTTAAGGCGATTAAGAATATGCGCTTCAATGATAATCCATTAAGACTTCTTGATTCGCTAATTGAACTTGGTAAGGTACAAAGAGTAGAGGAATATGCCCTTCTCCCTCCAGTGTGGTCAAGAGGTTTCAAACTATCAAGCGGAACCCTGTTTTAAGGATTTTTTTATTCTTCTCTTATTCGATAGATTTTGAGCCCATCATATCTTGAAGTAACATATAGCAGATTACCGCGAACACAGATACCTGATATGTTGTAAGGAAGAATGGTTCTACTAACGGTAATGGGATTAAAAGGCACTAATATATTAAGAATTCTGAGACCAAAATCCCCCTGGGCGAGATATAGGTGATAGCCTGAGAGGTAAATGTCGTTTATTTCTCGGTAACCTCCAGGCTTTCTTTGTATTATAGGATATCTACAGTCAGCTACATCTGCCACAATGAAATCTTTTTCTCCACCACTGGCAAATAACCACCTGCCATCACTCCATATATTGTTCACCGAATCAATTGTCTTTATCCATTTTGGTTCTGGGAGAGAATCGGGATTCGTAATATCAAGAATTAATACCCCCTTTCTATCTGCCAGATATGCGTATCCATTTACAATTTTAAGAGATTTTATATAATTAGAATCATTCCAATTTGCAATTTCTTCTGGAAAACTCGACTCTGAAAGATTGAGTATACGAAAACCTCCCTTCCCTTCCGCAACATAGCCATAATTCCCAGAAACTTCAATATAGAGTGATGAATAATTTGTCCCGATAAAACCAGTCGGCTTCGGATTCTTTTTATCTCTTATATCAAAAATCCTAACCCCACCCTTTCCATCTGCCACATACAATTTAAGCCCTTGTATATCAATGGAATATGTATAATCCATTGATTCGATTTTTGATAACTCCTTTGGAGAAGAAGGTTCTGTAAGATCAACTATGATTACACCTCTCTTACCAGCGGTAAGGTAACCATATTTTCCAACCACTTTGACTTTCTGATAATTCGCATTATTCCCAAAATGTCCAATTTCTACAAGACTTAAGCGTTCAGGAATTAAAGTTACAGATATCAAAAGTAAGAATAGATAAAACTTTCTCATTAATAATACAATAAAATTATAATTGTCGATGTCAATGGGTAAAATATACCTATATTATTCCCCTTATATTAAAACTCAGTGAAGGTACTTCTACAAAATGTAAAAGGAATCACCTCTCATTTTTTTATAAAGATATCAAAAACATGAGCACCAAAGATAGAAACAAAGCTTACAATGATACCTGCAATGACCACGCCTAAGAAGACAGCGAAAAAAGATTTTCTCTTTTTCATCTTAAAAAACCAGGCAGCAAGCGTACCAGTGTAGGCTCCTGTTACGGGCAGGGGGATAGCAACAAAGAAAGTCAATCCAAGATATCCATATTTTTCAACCTGAGGGCCAACTCTTCTTCTTGTCCTTTCAAGGAAATAGTTAAAGGTTCTTCTATAAAAAGCCCACCTCATTAATAACTTATGGATCGAAAAAAGAAATAAATAAAATAATGGGAATACAAGAAGGTTAGAGATAACAGCGGTTGGAAAAACGACTGAGATTGGTAGACCTGAAGTAAGCCCTACAGGAATACTACCGCGTAGCTCAGATATAGGAAGAAGAGAAAGGATTAAAATCTTTAATAAAGGATGCATAGAACCTTTTCCTTTTATGAATATCTTTTAAAATAACTTCATAGAGAACCATATAATTTATAAAATATAATGGAGGCGAGCGGATTCGAACCGCTGACCTCCTACGTGCAAGGCAGGTGCTCTACCTATTGAGCTACGCCCCCTAAATTGGGCCTAAGTGGATTCGAACCACTGACCTCTCGCTTATCAGGCGAACGCTCTAACCAGCTGAGCTATAGGCCCATTGGTTCTTAATATATAAAAGAGTACGGGATTGTCAAGAGGTGAGTCCTGGGGTTGACATTTGGTAATCTTTTGTTTATATAGAAACTAAAAATAGGAGAAATTTATGGATAAGAAAATCGATTATTTAAAGGAAGGAAAAAGAAATATTGAAGAAGGTAAATACCAGGAGGCGCATTACAACCTCCAGAAAGCCCTTAAGGAACACCCCAACTACCCTGATATCAATAATCTAATGGGTGTTGCTTTATCTCTTTCTGGAAGATATAAGGAAGCTATTAAGTATTTTAAAAAAGCGATCCGGTTTAATCCCGACTATATTGAGGTTCATATAAATTATGCTCTGGCCCTAAATCAACTGGGCAAAGTTGATAAAGCAAATGAAGAATTTGAACTGGCAAAAACCCTTGAGATGGGAAGAGAATCAGAAATAGAAAAAGTAGAGTTCTCAGTTAGGGCGAAAATCGCCAATGCACACAAGGAAATTGCTATTCTCTATGCTAGTATAGATCGACACGATGACTCTATTGAGGAACTAGAAAAAGCGCTGAGATTTGCTCCGAACTTCCATGACATCAGAACTTTTCTGGGTGAGATGTTAATGGAAAAAGGCGATTATGAAGGAGCAAAAAAGGAATTAAAAGAAGTTCTAAAAAGGAATGGGAATTTTATACCTGCCGCAGTAAAATTAGGTCTGGTCTATTATAAAGAGGGTAATAAAGAAATGGCAAGAGAAATATGGGGAAGAGCGAAAGAACTGGATCCAAAAAATAAAAGTTTAAAGATGTATCTTGACCTATTGAAGAAATAAATATGGATTTGAAAAAGACTTTGAATCTGCCCAATACTGATTTTCCTATGAGGGCAAGGCTCACTATTAGAGATCCAGAATTCGTCAAATTCTGGGACAAAAATGAAATTTACAAAAAAGCCCTTAAAAAGAGAGAAGGGAGGAAGAAATTCGTTCTTCACGATGGCCCTCCTTACGCTAATGGTCACATTCATCTGGGACAGGCAATGAATAAGGTTATAAAGGATATGACTGTTAAGTATAAAATGCTCAAGGGCTACTATACACCATATAGACCTGGGTGGGATGCTCACGGTATGCCAATAGAGAATCTTGTGCTTAAAGAGTTTGATTCCCAAACAGATATGATTACAATCCGAAAGAGATGTAGAGAGTTCGCTTCACAGTGGGTTTCTATACAAAAGGAAGAATTTAAACGTCTCGGAGTCCTTGGAGATTGGAATAACCCATATATAACAATGAGTAAACAATATGAGGGAAGAGAATTAGAATTACTATCTGAGGTGATAAAAAAGGGATTTATTTATCGTGGCTATATGCCTGTGCTCTGGTGCCCAACTTGCGAGACCGCCCTTGCTATCTCAGAGATCGAATACAAAATGATGGATTCTCCATCTCTCTATTTTACAATGGAAGGAAANGACTTCAAAGTACTTACCTGGACAACAACCCCCTGGACCATTATATCCAATCTTGCTCTGGCAGTTCATCCTGACTATACCTATGTAGTGGTTGAGGTTGACAGAGAACATTTCCTTCTCGCCTTAGATCTACTTGAAGAAAATAGTAAGAAGCTTGGTTGGAGTAATTACAGAATAGTTAAGAAAATTAAGGGAAAGGACTTAGAAGGTGTTAGTTTTAAGCATCCGTTCTTTAATAGAGAATCGCGAGTCCTTTTAGCCAGATTTGTTACAATGGATGAAGGCACAGGGATCGTTCATATAGCTCCGGGACATGGTAGGGAAGATTATGTCCTCGGCAAAAATTCAGGCCTTGAGATTTTCTCTCCTGTTGATGAAAAAGGAAAATTTACCAATGAGGTGCCAGATTTTGAGGGATTAACCACTGTAGAAGCTTCAGATAAGGTTATTGAAATACTTAAGAAAAAAGAAATGTTGGTTCATCTTGAAACAATTCAACACAATTATCCAATATGCTGGCGATGTAAGGATCCCTTAATATTCAGGGCAACCGAACAATGGTTTTTATCTGTGGATCATGATAATTTGAGGGAGAGAGCTCTGGATGTTGTCCGGAAAAGTGAGTGGTACCCTCCTACCAGCAAGCAGAGAATGCTGGCAGCAATTCAGGACAGACCTGACTGGTGCATTTCACGTCAGCGTATTTGGGGTGTCAATATACCTGCTTTCTTCTGCTCTGAGTGTGGCAAACCTGTACTTGAACCAGATATTATTCAATCCATTGCCAAAATATTTAAGAAAGAATCTGCAGACTCCTGGATTAAGTTAGAACCCGCAGAACTCCTACCAGATGGCTATAAATGTGAAAATTGCGGAGGAACTGATTTCAAGAAGGGAATGGACATACTCGATGTATGGTTTGATTCGGGTGTTTCTTCTTTTGCTGGGCTCGAGAAGGAAAATTGGCCCTCTAATATTTATCTTGAGGGACCTGATCAGCACAGAGGATGGTTTAATTCATCTTTAATGCTATCACTGGCGATTAAAGACGCTCCACCCTTCGATACGGTAGTTACCCATGGCTGGATGCTGGATCAAGAAGGACAATCGATGCATAAATCCTTAGGGAATGTCACATCTCCCAGGGAGATATTAGATGAATTCGGTGCGGATATCCTGAGACTTTGGATTGCATCGGTCAATTGGACACAGGATGTAAAATATGGGAAAGAGATATTACAGAGATTGGTTGATGCTTATAGAAAAATCAGGAATAGCTTCAGATTTATGCTTGGTAATCTCTACGATTTTAATCCAGAGGAACAGTTGACCAAAGAGGAATTACTATCGGTTGATCGCTATATCCTGATTAAACTCAACCAACTCCTTAAGACAGTGGACAAAGAATATAACTCATTTAACTATCACCGAGTCTACCGAAAAACCTATGATTTCATAGTTACCACCCTCTCTTCTTTCTACTTTGACATCCTTAAGGACCGATTATATGTGGAAGGTAAGAAAAGTAAAAAAAGAAGAAGTGCTCAGACAGTGCTTTATCGCTTAACAAAAAACCTCGCCGTAATACTTTCGCCAATCCTTTCTTTTATGAGCGAGGAGGTCTGGCAAACTCTCTTCCATGAAGGTTCTGTATTTCTTGCAGATTTTCCAGAGTATAAAAAAGAAAGTAAAGAGGAGAAAGAATTAAAGGATAAATTTGCAAGACTCCTTGAAATTCGCGAGGAATTCCATAAAGCTTTAGAACCAGCTCAGGAGAATAATTTTATCGGAAATTCTCTCGAGGCCATGGTCCAGATCAAGAGTGAGGTTGAAGAGCTGTACGAATTTGAAGAATTTCTTCCTGAGTTCTTTATTGTATCCAAAGTAGAATTTGTTGACGAAGTCAATGCGGAGTACTCATTTACTGGAGAACTTGGATCTTACGGCATCAAGAAAGCAGATGGAGAAAAATGCTCCAGATGCTGGGTGTTTTCGCCTGCTGTTGGAAAGAATGATGAATTTTCTAATTTATGTGAAAGATGCGTTGAAATTGTAAAAAGAGGCGATTTTGAATAAAAAAATTGACTATGAATACTTCGAAGAGAAGCTCAGGAAAGAGAGGGAAGAAGTTATTAAAGAAATTAAAATTTTAGAACCAAAAGTGGAAGGAAATCCTATTGAAGAAGGTGAGGAAACAACTCCTTTTCCTACTCACATTGCAGATATTGCAGACGTTGAGAGCAGACTTAATAGAGACTCGTACCTTATCACACAACTCACCTGGAAATTGAAAGATATAGATGCTGCTTTAAGGAAAATCGTTGAGAAGACCTATGGCATCTGTGAAGACTGCGATAATGGAATAAGGAGGGAGAGGCTGGAAGCAATTCCTTATGCAAAATACTGTAAATCCTGCGCTGATAAGAGAGAGAAAGTTGGGTGGAGAGAAGAAGAACTTTAAGCGTTAAACAAAAATTAATATTACTTCTCTTCCCCCTTTGTATTCTTCTTCTCGATCAATTTACTAAGAAATTCGTTATGAATTCAATGTTCCTCGGTGAATCAAAGAAGATTATAGGGAATATAGTCCGTTTTACCTATATAAGGAATCCAAATTCTGTCTTCGGACTGCACATCGGGGGACCCCTTATTTCCACAATTCTTACTGGAGTTGCTTTTATCTTTGTGATCTACCTATTTACAACAGGAAAGCACAGACTTTTCTTAACGGGGATTTCATTTATAATTGGCGGAGCTTTGGGAAATCTTGCTGATAGGTTTTTTTATATGGAGGTTGTTGACTTCGTTGATATAGGAATAAAGGAATATCGTTGGCCTACATTTAATGTAGCAGATTCATTTGTAACAATTGGAATAATTCTCGTAATTATTTACTACTGGGTTACAGAAGTCCGTTATGCTAATTCTACTTCTAATTCTGTATGATCCAACGACTCTTGTCTATCCACCTTTTTCCCATACCCTTGGCTATCATAAAGGAACTATCTCTCAATTAATATTGGCAACTGGAAAGCCAATAGACAAACTCAAGATCTCTGGAATATCAGCTGTTAAGATTAAATCCCTTGATGATCCAACTACCACAGAAGATGATGACGAACTCAGTCTCTTTGTGAGTGAACTTCTCAGCAACTCTATCTATTATAATTTAGGTCTTACCAACCTTGGAATGTTCAAATCGCCCGTTATAGGTGATTCGGCTCTTTGGAATCCCTCAGATTGCGAAATAACTCCTGCAGGAACACTCTGGGTTGTTGATCAATTTGATAACAGGGTGGTAAAGTTTTATTTCGATGGAAAAAATTTGAATTATATTAACTCATTTGGTCGTTTTGGACTACTTCCGGGTTGCTTTGATGACCCCCGTCAAATTGCAGTTACTCCCAAAAAAGTTTATGTGAGCGATTACGGAAACAACAGAATACAGGTTTTTGACCATAATGGAAAATTTTTGGAAGAGATTGGAGGATTCCATTACCCAATTGGGATTGAAGCTGTTAGTGGAAATGAACGCTGGCTCAGGTATCGTAAGCCTTTTATCCTCGTAATTGACTCCAGTGGAACCCGCCTTACAAAGTTATCTCAAGAGGGAAGAGTAATCTCAGTCGTAACCAAAGAAGATTTGGAATATCCCCATATTAATTTTGAATCCATCGCGGTAGACTATTATGGTCTTATATGGGTTACCGATTCCTACAATCATTGCATTCATCTCTTCGACCAAAATCTTGACTATATCGTGAAATATGGACAGAAGGGAGTTGGTGATAAAAAATTCATCAAACCAAAAGGAATAACAATCTGGCGAAGATACGGGCAGGTATTTGTAGTCGATTCAATGAGTATCCAGTACTTCTGGATGGGAGTTGATGCCTGGATAAGAGGTATTGCTCCAGGTATTTTTAAACCCAGAGAGGGAGTCACAGTGTCTTTCTACCTTACACAGCCGGCAGACCTAACGGTCAATATCTATGATTCCGAAGGGCGGGAGATAAGAATACTCGAGTTTGGTAGAATGGAGAAACCCGGGAAAAACTATATACTCTGGGACACTTTAGATGAAATGGGAAAACCCGTTGGAGAAGGAAAATACAAGATAGAACTTGTCTTTGAGCCTACATATTCTTCCAGGGGAAGATTTCAAAAAAAGATATCTGCTGAAGTCCTATGCAAACTTTAGGCCTTCTCGGATACCAGTTAATGTATATTCAAGTCCCTTTTCTTCTTGCACCGCTTCCAGAGAGAGATCTGCTTCGATTTGCCTGGCCAGATTTGGGACCTTCCATTGGCTTATATTCCTATAAGGATTCCGTTATAGGACAGTTTAAGAATCAAGAATACTGGACACGTTCACTCATAGGAGAAGATGATCTTTTCCTTCTCTCTGGGGGTGTTGTTTCCGTAGATACCCCTTATTCATTTATAAGAATGGTAAATGGCGATTATAAGTTCCTTCACTTCTGCTTCGAGAGGAATATGGAAGGTGGAGAAGTTAGTGGAGGAATGTGGGGAGTTCATACCTTCGCAGGTGGACTCAAGGGCTATGGCAATCTTTCCATCCCATTTAAGTTAAAGGGTTTTAATCCTAGATTTTCTCTATCTACCTATAGTAACATCTGGAGTATTTCACTGAACACTCGCTATTTTTATATTGGAACTACCCGGAACAAGTGGCTGGGGTATTTAAAAATCGGGGATCTACGATTTGGTTCCACAGCAGATAAGCAGTTTGCCTCATATCTCTTTCGTCCCTATGACCCTCTCTTCCTTGTAATGGTGAATGCTGAAGGAGAAGGCTTGTTTGGGGATAAAGAGTTAAGGTTAAAAGAGTTAAAGTTAGACGATTGGTTCATTGCACCTATCTATGTTCTATCTCTTAAAAGTTCTATTTATTTCATAATCTCAAAAAATCCAGCAATGGGTTTTAAGTCAGAATATGGAGATGTAGAAATTGGCAGAAAGAGTTATCTAAGTCTTAAAACGGATTTCCTTTCTGCATTTATCACCTACTCGTTAGATGATTCCCTGCCCAGAGGAGGGATAGAAAGCAAAATATCATATTCCTTTTACGGTAATAGGATAACCCCGGGAATTACCGTATCTTTCCATGGAGGAAAGTTGGATAGTGAACTTACCTTAAGAATTCTTGAAGCAAAACTCTTCTGGGGTATAAAGGACCTTCCCTATTGGAACCAATATTGGGGCCTTAATGTTGAGTTTTCCTTTTGACCCTCGATCGCCTTTTCTATTCACCCTTGACTTTGCAACCCTCAAAGTTATTATCCTATAAAAAGGAGAGAGCTTGAAGAAATTAGGTATTTGGATCTCAATTATATTTATTTTAATAGGTGCAGGGATAATTTTCTTTATTTTAGCGGGTAAAGTTGGAGAAGAAAAAGCACTCTCAGATAAATTTTTCACTGCCGGCACCAATGCAGAATACCTGGGAATTTACCTGAAAGGACATAAGGTGGGTTATCTTGCATCGAGGATTGATACAATGAATGATGGTTATAGGGTGTATTCCAATACTTATATGAAAATGGCACCAACTAAAGGTTTGGAAAATGAGGTTACTTATAAGATAGCAGCAAATACCGATTTAGACTTCAATCTGAAGAATTTCAATTTCCGAATGGTATCGGGGAATTATCTCTTTCAAGCTTCTGGGAAAAGGGAAGGAAATAAATTGATTGTTGATATGAATGTTGGAGGAGAAGAAAGAAGGACAGAGTATAACCTTGAATCTTCCTACATTCCTGCAACAATTGAAGGAATGGTCAAGACTGGAAAAACAGGGAAATTTCAATTCTTTGACCCAACTATGCAATCACTCTTTAAAATTTCAGTTGAGAAGCTGGGGATAGATACATTAAATGGAACCCCTGCCATTAAATACGTAGTCCAACAGTCTGGAATAGATATCTTTTTCTGGGTCTCGGATGAAGGACAACTCCTAAGATCAGAGTCTCCAATAGGTCTTGTTATGAAAAGGGAAGAAGGTATTGTTAAATCAGATATTGAAACAGCGGGGTTCAAGTTATATGATTCCTATGCAATTAGAGTGGATAAACAAATTATTAATCCAAGAAATCTTTCTATGTTAAGGGTCCGTCTGGATTCTGTAGACCTAACGGGTCTAAGAATCCAGGGTGATCGTCAATCACTTTCAGGCAATATTCTTACAATTAGAAAGGTTGGACCTGGTAATTCAAAAGAAATATCCAAAGAGGCTAAAGAATATCTAAAACCNACACCATTTATCCCTTCTGATAATGAGAAAGTTCTAAAAACAGCCAGGGAGGCTGTTGGAAATAGCAAAGGTTGGGAAGCAGTGAAGAAGATATTATCCTTTGTTGATATTACCTTAAAAAATGTGCCTACATTTTCTATTCCTAATGCCCTGGATGCTCTAAAATCAAAAGAAGGGGATTGCAATGAGCATGCAGCTCTTGCTGTTGCACTCCTTCGTTCTATAGGTATTCCATCTCGGGTTGAGGTAGGCGTCGTTTATGTCGGAAGGGCTTTTTACTATCATGCTTGGATAGGAACATTTATTGGAGGAAGATGGGTAGCTTCTGATCCAACTTTTGGACAATTCATCGCTGACCCTACCCATATAAAACTGGAATACGGGGGTTTCGAAAAACAAGCAAAACTCTATAAAGTGATAAATAAATTGCAGATATCCGTGTTGGAATATGATTGAATTAAGAAACCTATCGAAAAAATTCGGAGATCTCCAGGCTGTAAGAAATATCAATCTAAAAATACCGGATGGAGAGTTATTTACTCTTCTGGGACCAAATGGTGCAGGGAAAACAACAACTCTTAAGATGACAACTGGACTAATTGCACCTACAGAAGGTAAAATTATTATAAATGGAGTTGAACTTAATAGAGAACCAGAGAAGGCTAAACGAATGATTTCTTATATTCCAGATGAGCCCTTTCTTTATCCAGAACTCACTGGGAGGGAATTCATTATCTTCGTATCAAGACTTTACGAACTGGAAAAAGAAACTATAATGGAGAGAATGGAAGAATTATCCCGTGAATTCAGGATTGGGGATTGGATTGATCTTCCTGCTTCAGAGTACTCTCATGGAATGAGACAAAAGGTAGTATTTATTCAGGCATTAATCCATAATCCAGAGATCATTGTAATAGATGAGCCTATGGTAGGGCTCGATCCAGTATCCGGTAGAACAGTAAAAAGAATTCTTCGGGAGAGGGTTACTGATGGAACCTGCGTGTTTTTGTCAACCCATTCTCTTTCCGTTGCCGAAGAGATCTCTGATCGTGTTGGCGTAATAGATAATGGTCGATTGATTGAAGTCGGAATAATAGAAGACCTTAAAGATAATCCTTCTTCTACCCTTGAGGATATCTACTTCGCTCTAACAGAGGAGGAAACAGATGTTATGTAGAGTTGGAGTTCTTGTCTCAGGAAGGGGCACAAATCTTCAGTCGATTATAGACAAAAGCATCTCCGGAGAAATTGATGCTGAAGTCGTTGTGGTTATTTCTGATAACCCAAAAGCACAAGCTCTTAATCGAGCCAGGAAAGTGGGCATCAAGGCTTTATACCTTGATCCTGCCACAGAGAAACCTATTCTTGTAGGAGGAGCAGAAGATAAATATCTACAGGTTTTAAAAGAAAATCAGGTGGACCTTGTTTGTCTGGCCGGGTTTATGAGAGTCCTGAAGGAAAAATTTATTTCTGAGTATAAATGGAGAATTATGAATATACATCCTGCTCTTCTTCCTTCTTTTAAGGGATTACATGCTCAAAGACAGGCGCTAAACTCAGGAGAGCGCTTTTCTGGAGCTACAGTCCATTTTGTAACAGAGGATGTAGATGGGGGTCCAATCATTCTCCAGGCAGTCGTTCCAATATATCAAGATGATACAGAAGAGAGTCTTTCACAAAGAATATTAAAGGAGGAACACAGAATTTACCCTGAGTGTATTAACCTCCTTGCAAAGGGTAAGATCCAAATAAAAGATAATAAAGTAATAATAGGAGAAATTAATGGATAGTAAGATAAAGATTGGATTGGTTGGGGTAGGAGCTGTTGCGCAGGTTGGTTATTTACCTGTAATACAAGACAGAGACGATCTCATTCTTGAAGCAGTGTGCGAACCACAGAGGGAAAAGGTAGATATTCTTTCCAGGCGATATGAAATAAAGAAAACCTTTTTTGATTATGAAGAGATGCTACAGGATTCAGAGATAGATGTTGTTATAATTGCAACACCTAACTACCTCCATACGCCAATGGCAATTTCTGCAATTGAGTATGGGAAAGACGTTCTCTGTGAAATGCCCCTTGGGTTGGACGCAAATGAAGTAAAAAATCTTGGAAAGGTTGCTGATTCTTCTGATCGTATCTTAATGGCCGCCTTTAATGGAAGATTTAGACCCGATGTCCAAATCCTAAAGGACATCATACTTTCTGGAGAACTTGGGAACCTCTCTTTTGCCAAAGCAGGCTGGTTGAAATCCTTACATGAGGAACCAGAGGGATGGAGAAAGGACCCATTGAAGTCTGGGGGTGGAGCCATAATGACATTGGGAATTAGAATCCTCGGATATGCAACCTATCTCTTTGGATTTGATGTTTTCTCTGTTGTGGCTGGATTTCACACAGCCGATAAGATTGAAGACTCAGGTATAATTTTCCTCCGTTATGGGGATGGAAGGTACCTCCTCATTGAGGTGGGATGGACTCTCCTCTTTGAAAAGGATTTTACATACTTTAATCTCTATGGCACCGAAGGGGTTGCTCTTCTCAACCCTCTAAAAATCAATAAACTTGAAAATAATAGAATAAAAGATATTACACCATCAGATATTCCAAAACATCCTATAAAAACTTCCTATTATAATCTAATAGACCAATTTGTGAAATCTGTAAAAGTAAGATCACTTCCCCATAGCGGATGGGAAGATGCTTATCACCTTGCTAAAGTAATAGATGCAGCATATCAATCAGCAGAAGAAGAAAAGGAGATCCGTCTTTCGTGAAAGGAGTTGCTCGATTTCTCCTTCCAGCCCTTGGAGGTTGTATTCTTACCCTTGCATTTGCCCCTTATAAATTATCACTTCTTGCCTGGATTGCCTTTATACCCCTCTTTTATTCACTTCGTGATGGAAGATATCCCTTCTGGAAGGCATTTCTTATGGGTCTTGCTTTCTTTGCCACCCTCCTCTATTGGATTCCCTTTTCAAACGTAGAAAAATCTGTTCTTCCACAGATGATAACTGGATATTTACTCCTTCTCTTTTATCTTTCATGCTATTTTGGTTTATCCGGCCTTTTTTATAATAAACTAAGAAAATTATCTCATATCGAAATGTTCCCATTCGTTTTTACAGGGTTAGAATTCATAAGAAGTCTTTCTTCCAATCTTGGCTTTCCTTGGGGTTCTGTAGGTTATTCCCAGGGCAACTTGATTCATTTTGTCCAAATTGCATCTCTTGGTGGACTTCCCCTTGTAACCTTCTGGGTTCTTTCAATGAATACAATCCTCTATCTTTTTATAGAAAATTGGATTATAAAAAGGAAATCAAGGAGACTTTATCTCTACCTCACTTTAGGATTTATCATCTTTCCTTTTCTGTATTCGGAGATCGTTCTATATCGAGGATACAAGAGCGAAGGTAATTTAACCGCAACAATTATACAGCCTAATATCTTGCCTACAGAAAAGCGATGGAGAAGTAATAACAGGTTGGAGAAAATAAGAGAAATTGTCAAAAGTCTTCCTGAATCTGATATATATATACTTCCTGAAACTGCCTCTCCTTATTCACTTGCAAATAGTGAAAAAACAAAAAGATTTTTTCAAGACCTTGCGAAGGAAAAAGACGGCCTTATTATTACAGGTATGCCCGATTTTGAAGTAAAGGATGTAAAAATTCTGTATTATAATGCTGCAGTTCTGGTTGATTCAGAAAAGATAGTGGGTATTTATAGAAAAATGTTTTTGGTCCCATTTGTAGAGAGATTGCCCTTTGACGATATCATCCCTGGATTTGCAAAGATTAACCTGGGACAAGGGCATTTTTCTCCAGGAAGTAATTATTCTGTTTTTGATGCGGGGGAAAATAAGATTTCCGTTTTCATTTGTTATGAGGCAATCTTTCCCCAAATTATCAGAAAATTTGTTCTTGGAGGGACTCATCTACTTGTGAATATTACCGAAGACGGCTGGTTTGGCAAAACATCAGCTCCATATCAGCACGCACAAATGGCTGCCTTCCAATCAATTGCATACAGAAGAACTTTACTGCGCTCAGCAAATACTGGAGTTTCCCTCATCATTTCTCCTTTTGGAAGGATTATCCTAAAATCCAAAATTTATCGGGAATGCTCTCTTACAGCAAAAATCCCATTGGTAAAGGGTAAAACAGTTTATGCAAAGATTGGAGATACATTCGGTTGGCTCTTTCTACTATTTGTCCTCGGATTAATCTTCTACAGAAGGACCCCAAATGATTAAAAAGCAAAACCTTGAGAGTGCTCTCCGCAAGATAAAACCAATAAAAAAGATAAAAGAATATGCTGTGAGAGCTAACAAACAGGTCTATCTTGTAGGAGGAGTCTTGCGTGATATTCTCCTCGATAAAGAGATTGGCGATATTGACGTTGCAATTAGTGGTAAGGGAGAGGATTTTGCTAAGGCTCTTGGTAAGTATTTTCAACTTAAAAAAGGTCTGGATGAAATCAGGGTAATAGTGGATGATATGAATGTGGATGTTCTGGGACTGGGAACAACAGAGATTCTGGATGATCTTGCAAGAAGAGATTTCACAATAAACGCAATGGCTTACAACCTCTTGGACAAGCGTTTTATTGACCCCTTCAATGGAGTAAAAGATATTGAAAACGGCATTATTAGAACAATTAGCAGGAAAAATATAGTTGAAGACAGTTGCAGAATTCTCAGGGGTTTAAGGTTTAGGGCTACCTTCGGATTCGAGATAGAAGAGGGCACTATGAAACTTCTTAAGGAATACTCCGGGAATCTTTCAAAGGTTGCCCCTGAAAGGATTCATTTTGAACTGGTTCTAATCTTCAACCAGGACAAGGCATACCTTTCCATAATTCCTGAAATTTTCGATCAAATCTTCCCCGGTTTCTTGAAGATGAAAGAACTAGAGGGAGGCAAGATTACAAAAGACCTTCTCGAACATTCAATCCTTACTCTTAAGGAAATTGAATCGATCTTCAAAGACCTTTCTCTATTTGGAAGATACCAAAAAAAAGTGGAGAAATACATCAAAGAAAACCAGGTAGGTTTGAGGTTGTCTGCCCTCCTCCATGATATAAAAAAACCAGATACAATGGAGGTAGAGGGGAATGAAATTCATTTCTATGGGCATGACCGCATGGCTGGTGAGTGGTTTAAAGCAAAAGCAAAGAGCCTTATGTTCTCATCTGCAGAAAGAGAGTACATTTCTCTTTTAATTCAGAACCATATGTGGATTCATCTGCTATCTTCACAGAAAGAAATAACCGAAAGGGCAAAAAGAAGGATGATTTTTAGACTGGGTGAGGATGTTATAGGATTATCTCTTTTAGCCTTGGCTGACCAGAAGGCTTCCACTGGAGAGGAGGATCCCCATCTATTGGCTGTTTGCAATGAAATTATCCAGTATTATTTTTCCACTAAGGATGAGGTTGAAGAACCTTTGCTTAAGGGTAGAGATCTTATTGAACATTTCAACCTTACAGAAGGTCCGATTTTAGGAAAGATTCTCACTCGGGTTCAGAGTGCGTACGAGGAAGGAGAAATCAGAACAAAAGAAGAAGCCCTGGAATTTGTCAGAGAAGAAATAATTGAGAGTCTTGGCAAGGAAGAAGAAGACAATAATATGCACTAAAAGGAGGAATGGCGAAATGAGGTTTAAAAATGGTCTATTTTTCTTGATTTTAGTACTGATTGCAACATTTATTGGCTGCAAAGAAAATTCACCCCCAGAGGCAAAATTTATCCCACCAAAGAATAAAATTGTTATAAAAGAGATGGCAAAGAGATATGCGCAGACCTCAGTCGCCCTTACAAAAGCTGTCGAAGAAGAAGCTGCCCTGCTTGAGGATTTCAGAAAAAAAAGAAATATATCATTAGGAATGGAAGAACTGAGTGATAGGGAATTCAGGGAAAAGCATTCTGAGATTATCGCGGAATGGGATTCTCTTCAGGAAGAATGGGAGAAAAAACAGAAGTCTATATATAAAAAATATGAAATGGACGAAGAAGAATGGGATTGGATCGCCGGGGCTCTCATAATGCCAAGAAATAGACCAATGCAGGATTTTATTAGAGAAGAGATCGAGAGGTTAAAAAAAGAAGAAGTCCAGAGACCGAAACAAACCACAGATAATAACTGAAGTAATGTAGTCTCTGTTTTTTTATACTCTTATAGAATACCCAAAGAGCAAAAAGACCAAATAAAAGAGCTGTAATAGCTCCAGAAATTATCTGGAAATAATTTACTGAACTTTTAGTGATATCAGGAAATTCAAGAATAAATGCCCCAAGAAGTGCTGGAATTGCAAGCATAAAAGAAAACTCAAAAGATTGTTCTCTTGATATTCCAATGAGGAGAGCTGTTGATACTGTTAATCCTGAACGGGAAATCCCCGGGATGAGAGCGATAGCCTGCGCCACTCCGATAATAAAAACTGTTTTTAAATTTAGCTCTCTCTTAACCTTAAGCCTAGTTCTTGTTAAGAATAGCACAACACCGGTAATGGACAACATTACACATACTACTAAGGGTTCACTAAATAGAGATTCTATTTGCTTCTTTAAGAGAAAACCTATAATTCCAATTGGTATTGTTCCAACAATTATAAGAGTTAGTTTTTTTATGGTTAGATAATTCACTATCCTTTTTCTGAAAAAAATAATGATAGAGAGTAGAGTTCCAAAATGGAGGGTTACTTCAAGTATTACTCCCGGGCTTTCTACATTCATAAGCGACTGTAGAAGCACCAGATGCCCCGAACTGGAGATCGGCAAGAATTCAGTGATACCCTGGACAATTCCTAATATTATTGCCTTCATTTAATCTCACTCAAAAGCAAAGCAAGGATCCCTGGAATTATTAACATTTTAAGTATTCGTTGGGTATTCCGGAACCAGAATGGAGACGAAGTTGATCTTTTAATCATTATTATAATAGGAACTGCTACACCAAAACCTGCACAGATCCTGAAGAAGTTCCCGTAGTGAAAAAAGGCAATTAATATCGCAGAAACCAGGAACCAGAGAAGCGTTATAACGAGATAACATGTCTTACGGATTCCAAAAACTATGGGGAAGGTTCGCATCCCTGCCTTTCTATCTCCAACTAAGTCTTCTCCATCTTTTAGAATCTCTCGTGGAAGGTTCAAAAGGAAAGCAAAGAGTGCAGGGAATCCCAAATCTTTTAAATTTCCAAAAGAAGCAATCCCTCCAACTAGAAAGGTTAAAGCAACCAGACCAGATATTGCAATATTTCCAACCAGAGGATGAACTTTCAAGAAGGGTGTATAGAGAGTCAATAGAATTGTAGCAAAAATCCCGATAAGGAACAAATATATGTCAATAAAGGCAAATAAACCATTTCCTATAAAGAATAGAATTATAGAAGTGATTAGAACTTGTCTTCTTGTCATTTTTCCTGAAGGTATCAGCCTTTCTGGATTATTTATTCTATCAACTTCAACATCAAAGTAATCATTTATCAGATTGCCACCAGCTGTAATTAAAGCAACAGAAAGGCCTGAGAGGTAAACTGAAAAAGATAAATGATGAGAGGAAAGAAATGCCCCGAGAAGAACAGCAGATCCTGCAATCAGGGCATTAACCAGTCTCACTATGACACATCAGCCCCGGGGGATACATCCTTATCAGGAGAAATTATTGAAATTGTATCTCCATCTATTGCTGCAAGGAGCATCCCTTCGGAACGGATTCCCATAATTGTTGCAGGTTCCAAATTTGTTATTACAACTATTCTTTTCCCCTTTAATTCATCAGGGGTGTAACATTCTTTTATACCTGCAACAAGAGTTCGGGATTCTCCCGTATCTACTGTTAATTTATAGAGTTTATCCGCTCCTGGAACTTCGTCTACCTCCTTGATAACTCCAACTTTTAAATCCATTTCCTTGAAATCGTCTATAGAAAGATAGGACATTTTTAACCTCCTTATCTGTTTTTCTATTTCTTCATCCTCCACCTTTTTGAAAAGAGGTCTTACTTTTCCAATTGGATGATTGGATGGGATGCTTATCTCTCCCAGTTTATCCCACTCTTTTTCTTCAAGATTCAACATTGAATAGATCTTCTTTGCCCCAAAGGGAATAAATAACTCCCCAATAGTGGCTAAAATGTGGATAATATGAGAGCATAGATAGATGGTAGTAGCCATTCTCTTCTCATTCTCTTTCAAGAGAATCCATGGCTTCATCTGGTCATAATAACGGTTGCCAGTGGCACTGATTTTCATCCAGTTCATTGCAGCACGACGGAACTGAAAGTTTGCTATTGCATCTTCTATCTCGATAATGAGACTATTCACTCTCTCTAACATCTTTTTGTCTTCTTCATTAAAGGAACAAGGTTTTGGAATCTTTCCCTCTGTGTATTTCTCAATGAATTTTAGTGTTCGATTCACAAAATTACCAAGGTTGTTGATCAATTCTGAATTAACCCTATCCTGAAATTCCTTCCATTTGAAGTCTGAATCCTTTGTTTCAGGGATAATACAAGTAAGATAATATCTCAGAAAATCTGGCTCAAATTCTTCTAAATATTCATGAACCCAGACAGCCCAATTGTTACTCGTTGAAATTTTTTGCCCTTCTAAATTGAGAAATTCATTAGCCGGGATTTCATCGGGAAGAATGTATTCTCCAATACCCATTAGAACAGCAGGCCAGATAATTCCGTGAAACACTATATTGTCTTTCCCTATGAAATGGATCAATTTAGTTTCTTTATTTTTCCAGTAACTCTTCCACTTCTCCGGCTTCCCTATCTTTTCAGCCCATTCAATCGTTGAAGAAATATAACCTAAAGGTGCATCAAACCAGACATAGAGGACCTTATCACTCGCTTCTTTAAGTGGAACTGGAACACCCCAGTTTAAGTCTCTTGTAATAGGGCGAGGCTTTAATCCTTCATTGAGCCATCCTTGGAGATAACTCTTTACAGTTTTCTTCCACTTTTTCTTCTGAATCCATTTCTCTAAGTTTTTCTGAAATTCATTCAGCATAAGATACCAGTGTTCTGTCTTTTTCTTTTGAGGAGTAGATTTACATAATTTGCACCGAGGATTCACTAACTCCTCAGGCTCAAGCCAACTACCACAAGACTCGCAAGAATCTCCTCGAGCGTGAGGATATCCACAATGTGGACAAGTACCCTCTATGTAACGATCAGAGAGAAATCTCTTGCAATTCGGGCAATACATTTCTTCAGTTATCTTAGGCTCTATATATCCATTATGGAACAACTTAAGGAAAACTTCTTGAGCTAATTTATGGTGCAGAACCCTAGAAGTTCCTGAAAAATTATCGAATTTTATACCTAATTTTTCTAAGGAATTCACGATCATATTATGGTAGCGATGGACTAAATCTTTAGGAGTAATCTTTTCTTCCTCCGCAGCAAGAGTAATTGGAACGCCATTCTCATCAGTGCCACATATATGAATTACATCCTTACCTCTTTTTTGGAGATACCGGGTATAAATATCTGCCGGAAGATGAACTCCTGCAATATGTCCTATATGAATAGGTCCATTTGCATAGGGTAAAGCGTCGGTTACTATTATTCGCTCATTTCCTATTTTTTGACTCTGATCCATTTATCTCCCTTTCTTTCAATTTCATCTATGGAAATTTCCTCCTGTGTCTCATTTTCATAAGAAACAGTAACAACCCGGGTTATCATATTTCGATATAGGACTGTGCTTTCGTCTTTCCCTGTAACAACCGTATCACCCCTCTCGGGAAAATTCTGGCTGACTTCCTTGTAGAATTCGTGTTCGTAGGCAAGGCAACAGAGCAATCTCCCGCAAGGTCCAGAAATTTTGGAGGGACTTATATAAATATCCTGATCCCTTGCTTCTTCGAGCGAGACTGATGGTTTTTCTACTAAGAAGGTACTGCAACATAGAGGCCTCCCACATATGCCAATTCCTCCAGTATTTCCTGCATTATCTCTCATACCAATATGCCTTAGTTCTATTATGCATCCGAATTTATCTTTTAGATCTTTAACCAGTTCTCGAAAATCTACCCTTTTATTGGCAAGGAAGTGGAATTTATACCTTTTGTCGTTCCACTCCTTATCAACCCCAATGAGTTTCATCTCGAGATTATAATGTTTTATTCTTTTTTTACAGTACCGTAAAGCTGTTTCTTCATCACCTCTTATCCTTCTTAACTTATCCCCTTCTTTTTCATAGATGGGACGCAAGATTGAACCTTTAGGTTCTACATCGTACTGTAACTTTCTACCTGCTCTACCAATAAAAACCTCATCCTTTACCTCACAGAGGAGGTGTTCTTCAGGCTCTGGAGTGAATGACGATTCCATTGGGTATTTTATGCCATGAAACTTTACAAAGTACAACATCAGATCTTTAAGAAAAGATAGAACAGGATTTCTTCAGGTCCGAGATTGGAATAATAGTACTCATAAGCCCTTTTCAAATATTTAAAAGTTTTCCATGCTCTATCAAGGGTTATCTCACCCCTTTTATATTTATCTTCTACCAACTTCTGGAGATACAGAAGAAGGAATTCAATCTTCCATTTGTCTCTTAAGTCTTCAGACCAATTCTTTATTCGAACCTTGGAAGGAACGTTAAAGAAAATCTCGTCTATTTCTTCTTCCAAATCTTTTCGCAAGTTAAGAATGAATGTTTCTTCAATACCTCTGCCAAAACGTTGAATTGATGAATCCTTAATAATTCCCTTTTGGAGCTCTGGAGATAATGGGCAAAATCTTATATTAAGGGTTCTTGAAACTATAGTCTCAGTGAGCAAATTAGAGTGGGGAGTTATAAGTATAAAAAGAACATTTGGAGGGGGTTCTTCCAAAATCTTAAGAAATGCATTCGAGGCTTCTAAGGTCATCCTTTCAGCCTGTACAATTATGATAACCCTCCATTTACTTTCCATCGGGGTTATGTAGGCATAATCCTGTATTTTTCTCACTGTATCGATTGAAATGCTACCCTTCGAGTATCTCAATTTGTAATACCCTTTATTCTTCCTGATCTTGATTATCTCATCCTTTTCATATCCATCAAACTCCGGAAATATGGCAAGGAGGTCAGGATGGACACCTTTTCTCACTCTATTTTTCTCCCCGATTATCTCTGAAGCGAATTGGAGTGATAGTGAAAATTTTCCAACCCCCGGAGGTCCGTAGAAGAGAAAGGCAGATGGTATAGTTTCTCTCTTTACTATTGAAGATAGGATTCTCTTCGGTATTTCCTGACCTTTTATTTCTTCCATTATTTACCTACAATTTAATATAATTCATAGGGTTAATAGCTTTTCCTGATTTTCTTATTTCAAAGTGTAGCATTGGCTCTTTTGCAGAACCAGTCTCCCCCACTTTTCCTATTACAGTTCCTTCTGCTACTTCATTACCATTTTCTACGGTGATTGTCGAAAGATGACTGTATAGTGAGATAAAACCCTCTCCATGCTCAATGAGAATTATCTTACCATAGCCCAGGAAGTTATCACTATAGACAACTCTGCCAGGAGCTACTGCTTTAATATCTGTCCCCCAGTCTGCTCGGATATCGATGCCTCTGTTTATCGTTATGGTTCCATAAAGCTCTTCTCTCTTTCTTCCAAAATAACTTATTATAAATCCATCAACTGGCAATTTAAGCTGTTTTTTTTCAAAATAAATACTACCCTCTGTTTTCTCTTTCGTTGAAAGCTTAGAGATTAAATCCTCAAGGTCTTTCATAGATTGCTTCATTTCTTCAGACATTTTAATTGCATTTTTTCGTTTACCCTCAATCTCTGTCAAATATTTCCTTTTCCCGTTCTTTGTTACACTTAACTCCTCTTCTTGATTTTCAAGTTCATTGTATATTTTATCTAAAAGGGATAACTTTCTTTCGATCTGACTCTTTTTTAAATTCAGACGTTCCTCCAGTTGCATAATTTCATCCAGGACTTTTTTGTCTTGATCGGCTATTAGGGAAAGGAACTTTATTCTTTTCAGGGCATCACTAAACGAATAGGAAAGAAGAACGACTTCAAGGGGATGAAGGGAACCATGTATATATATTTCTTTCATTCTTTTTTTTAGTATTTGCCTTTTCTCTCTCAGACGGTAGTCCAGTTCACCTCTTAATAATTCTATATTCTTTATTTCCTCACCTGTTATCTCTATCTTTCTTCTGAGTTCCTCTACCAGTTTTCTATTTAGTGATATTTCCTTGTCAAGCTCCTCCAGGTTTCTTAATATTCCAGTCTTTTCCTCTTTTAACTGAGAAATTTTTCCCCTTTGTTCCTTTAATTTTTTTCTTAGAGTCTTTAACCTTTCCCCTGGTGATTGGACTCCTGAGGAGAATAAGGTGAGGAAAATTAGGCACCAGAACATTGACTACCCCAGTAGCTTTTCATCCATTTTGATGCTTGATTCAGGTATAATAGTGCCCATTTTGAACAGGGAAGTTATCCCAGTCTTTATCGTAAGCATTATTCCTATAAGAGCGAATATAAAGTTTCTTCTATTCATAATATCCAAATCGCCTCACTTCTTCTTTTTTCTTTCTCCATTTCTTTCTAACGCTTACCCGGGTTTTTAAATATACGTGCCTCCCCAAAAAATTTTCTATATCTTTTCTCGCTCGAGTTCCAACTTCCTTCAACTTTCTCCCACCTTTTCCTATAATAATCCCCTCCTGGGATTCCTTTTCTACAAAGATTTTGATATCTATTTCTCCATCCTTCATATTGACAACTTTAACTGCAGTAGCATAGGGTATTTCCTGCTTGTATTCCTCAAAAACTTTCTCTCTCATTATTTCTTCAATAAAGAAGCGTTCCGAACGGTTGGATAGCAGGTCTTCCGGGTAAAGAGGATGCTCATCTGGCAAATATTCTAAGATCTTAGGAGTTAGTTTATCCACATTGTCTCCTTTTAGGGCAGAAATAGCAAAGACTTCATTGAAGGGAAGTCCAACAAGGTTTTCTTTTATTCTCTTTAATTCTTCCTCTAAGATTAAATCGATTTTGTTTATCAAGAGTATAATAGGTTTTTTACACTCTGATAGGATTAACTCTGGCATAGTGAGAAATGGGGGTGCAATTATAAGGAGAACAAGATCAGCATCTTCGAACGCATTTTTTATCTGAACCTGCATGGCTTTTCCCAATTCGTTTCTGGGCTTAAAATGCCCCGGGGTGTCGATAAATAATATCTGATTGTCATTTTCGGTCCAGATCCCGAGAATCCTGTGTCTTGTCGTCTGAGGTTTATCTGTGATAATGGAAAGTTTTTCCCCTATTAGACGATTCAAAAGGGTTGATTTTCCGACATTTGGTTTTCCAACAATAGCTACATATCCTGCTTTCATATCAACAAATATATCTTCAGGACCTTTAAAGTCAAGGGATGCTACCTTGACAGAGGAAGAGAAGTCTGGTATTATCAAAATATGATAATTATAAAGAGTGAAAAAGAAATCGAGTGTATCAAAGAGTCCAGCAAAATACTCGCAGAGACCTTTGAGTATGTAAAGAGTCAAATCAAGGCAGGTATAAAAACAAAAGACCTTGATAGGAAAATAGAGACATTCATTATTAAAAAAGGAGCAAAACCCGCCTTTAAGGGATATAACGGATATCCAGCCTCGGCTTGTATTTCAATCAACGAAGTCGTAATCCATGGTATACCCGATGAAAGAAGAATCGAGGAAGGAGACATAGTGGGTGTCGATATAGGTGTTAAACACAAGGGTTGTTTCAGTGATGCAGCCTATACTTTTGGAATTGGAGAAATATCAAAAGAAAAAGAAAAACTCATTGATACCACCCTCTTAGCCCTTTATAGGGCGATTGACAAAGCTCAGATTGGAGGAAGAGTAGGTGATATTTCCCACATAGTCCAACAAACTGCAGAATCGGAAGGTTATAATGTGGTTAGAGAGTTTGTTGGTCACGGAGTTGGGAAAAAGTTACATGAAGACCCACCAATACCAAACTTTGGTAGAGAAGGTTTTGGACCAAGACTTAAAAGTGGTATGATTTTAGCTCTCGAACCTATGATAAATGAGGGAACCTATAATGTAGATATTCTGGATGACGGTTGGACAGTGGTTACAAGGGACAGGAAATCTTCAGCCCACTTTGAACATACTATCCTGATAACAGAAGGTAACTCTGAGATTCTAACGAATTCCTCATTGTATGAGGATTTTGATAGTAAATTAAAACTTATTTAAAAAGTAATGTTAAATAAGGAGGTAAGAATGATAGACAGAGATAAACAAAAATTCCCACAAATAAAGCTTGATTTTGAGAAAGCAGAGACCAAATATGTCAATCTTGCCGTTCTGAGCCATTCTCAGGCAGAATTCATTATTGATTTTGCCAGGATGTTGCCGGGTCAGGAAAAGCCAGAGGCCCAGGACAGAATGATTATGACCCCCCTCCATGCAAAACTCTTACTTCTTGCATTAAAAGAGAACATCGACAAGTTCGAAAATAGGTTTGGTGAAATTCAGGTCCCACAGGAAGCAAAGAAGGGAATGAGTTTTAAGGCATAATGAAGAATTTGAGAGAACAACTGGAAGAAATAGAAAGACAAACACTTGCGCCCTACGCTATTCTCTCTGGAGAAAGCAAGGGAAGGGTGCATAAGGAATTACCTCCTGAATATCGTACTCATTTTATGAGGGATCGAGATAGGATAATCCATGCCACAGCTTTCAGACGACTCGAATACAAAACTCAGGTATTTGTAAATCATGAGGGGGATTATTATAGAACCAGATTGACACATGCCCTGGAAGTACAGCAGATTGCAAGAACTATAGCCCGCGCGCTCAGTCTTAATGAATCGCTTACCGAAGCCATAAGCCTTGCTCACGATATTGGACATACACCTTTCGGTCATGCCGGCGAGTCCAAGTTAAATGAACTGATGCAAGGCTTTGGAGGCTTTGAGCATAACGTTCAGGGTCTCAGGGTTGTGGATTATCTCGAACATCAATATAGTAATTTCAGGGGATTAAACCTATGCTATGAAACAAGAGAAGGTATAATAAAACACGAAACAGAGTATGATTCTGTTTCCCACGTTAATAGTGAGTTTAACGCAAATTTATCCCCCTCCCTTGAAGCTCAGATTGTAAATGTTGCTGATGAGATTGCATATAATGCTCATGACCTCGATGATGGATTAAAATCTAAGTATCTCGACCTCAATCAATTGAAAAATGTTGAAATTTGGAGCTATGTATTTGATAAGACTGATTCCAACTTAAACGATCAGGGCAGAATATATACAGCAATAAGGGAATTTATTAATCTTGAGACTTCTAATGTCATTGAGAATTCCCACAAATTCATTCAGGAAAATGAAATAGAGAGTCTTAAGGATGTCTATTCTCACCCACCCTTAATCCAATTCTCCTCAAGATTAAAATCTTTAAATCGAAAGTTAAAGGATTTCTTGAGGGAGAATTTATATCGGCATTATAAGGTAGTTAAGATGCAGGAGAAGGCCAAGAGACTTGTGGAAGCTCTTTTCTCGATTTATATAAAGAAAGCAGATCAACTTCCTCCCCAGTTTCAGGAAATGCTTCCTGAATTTGGAAAAGAGAGGGTAGTCTGCGATTACATCGCCGGAATGACAGATCGTTTTGCACAGGATGAATACGAAAGACTATTCTTACCGTTTAGGAAAATGTAAAATCTTCTGCCTTAATAAATATCTTTTAAAGCAGGGAATAACTCCTTTCATAATGGGTTTTCTTCTTTTCAGTTTTATACTTCTTATGGACAGGATTTTTCAATTGTTTGACCTTTTGATAGGAAAACAGGTTCCCATCCCAACCGTACTAATGATCTTTGTTTACAGTTTACCCTTCATAGTTGCTCTCACAGTCCCAATGGGTGTTTTAGTAGCAACGATAGCAACCTTTGGAAGGATGAGTGGGGATTCGGAGATCCTTGCCATCAGAGCCCTTGGTATAAATCCTATAAGTTTAATGAAAGCTTTTCTTTTTGGGTCATTCATCGTCACAATTGGGATGAGTCTTTTTAATATTTACATTCTGCCAGAGGCAAACTTCCGTTTAAAGAAACTGCTCATCGAAGTATCAAGGACTCGCCCAACCCTGCGCTTATATCAGGAAAGATTTAATGACATCAGCCAAGGTTATACACTCTGGGCTGACTCGATTAACCACTCCGAGTCAAAACTTAAGGGTGTTAAGATTTATGAGGAATTATCAGGGGAATCCCCAAGGATTATTTATGCTAATGAGGGAAAAATGCGGGTTAGTGAGGATAGTCTTACCCTTTACCTAAGAGACGGTGAATTTCATCAATTCGATCCTGGGCATCCTTTAAATTACAGGATAATGGAGTTCAATAATTATATCTTATCTATTCCTCTTGGAGGGGGGAAAGGCGGTACCATAATGCGAAGCGCAAGGGAGATGGACCTGAAGCAGTTATTAGCTCATGCGAGGAAATCTCAGACAACCCGGAGAAAATGGCGCTATTTGCTCGAGGCTCATAAAAAGTTTTCCATTCCTTTTGCTTCTATTGTTTTTGTAATGCTTGGGGCTCCACTTGGAATACGGGTAAGAAAGGGTGGGCTCGGAAACGGAATTACCCTCAGTTTTTTTCTGTTCATGGTGTACTATATAATGCTTGTTGGAGGTGAAGAAATCTGTGAGAGAGGAACCCTTTATCCTTCTCTTTCTATGTGGACGCCAAACATCGTTCTTGGACTTTTGGGAGTATTTCTTTCCTATAAGGTAATCTATGGGAAATAAAATCTTAGAAAGATACATTTTAAAAAAATTTCTGAAGTCTCTATTTATCTCACTTCTCGGTTTTTTATTTATCTACATTATTACAAATCTTTTTGAACGTATTGGATACTTTATTGACAGGGATGCTAAGTTTTTTGAAGTAATTGGATATTATTTACTATTCTCTCCAATGATTATTGTGCGCTTGATGCCCCTTGCGGTTTTATTGGGGGTTTATTTTTCACTGGGTCTTGTCACAAAGCATAACGAAGTCCTTGCCATAAGAGGCTTAGGCGTTTCGCCTTTTATGATATATAAACCTATATTTATATATGGGTTCATAATCTCGTTCCTTGTTTTTTCTCTCAATTTATCCTTTGTCCCCAGGACAAAATACCTTCTCGAGGAATATAAGAAGGTAAGGATTGATAAGATAAAGGGTCTTCAAGAAAACTATGCTCAGAACATCAATTATATAACTCCTGAAGGGTGGGTTGTAAAGATCAAAAAATTGAAACGAGATAGAATCTTTGATGCCAATTTTTTTCATTATAAACAGGGGAAAATGGTGTCAAGGATTTATGCAAAGAGTGGAAAATGGAAGGATTCTCTATGGATATTGGAGGATGTTCATGATAGGAGATTTTCCGAATCGGGGGAAGTAGTCTACGAATCAAGGAAGAATGAAAAAAGCAAAATCCTTAAAGCTTCTCCTGATGAGCTGGGAAAAGCTAATCGTAATCCAATGAATCTAGCCTTTACGGATCTTCTTCAGTATGTTCGAAGATTGGAAATGAGTGGGCAGTTCTCACGCAGAGAAAGGGTCGAGTTACTCGAAAGAATATCTTATCCTTTCATGAGTTTTATCATTCTATTCTTCGGATGTCCCCTTGCCCTTGAAGTAAAAAGAAGAGGATTAATCTTCGGTTTCGGTCTCGGCCTCCTCACTTCCTTTACCTTCTGGGGAATAATTCAATTATTTAAAGAATTAGGAGTGAAGGGGGCATCACCGCCTTCACTCTCTGTTTTTGGACCCGATATAATCTTTCTTTCCCTGGGACTCTATTTACTTGTAAAGAAAAAACCTTTTTAAGGGTTCTACCCCTTATTTCTCCAGGCACTCATTCCATTTATTGGCATATTCACTTGAAAGATTTTTTTTGCCCATCTTATAGTAACCATATGCCATTAAATGGTACGCTTCACAGTCATTGGGATTTTTCTGAATGGCTTCTTGCAGAGCATTAATTGCCTTTTCGTATTGCTCCTTTGTAATGTAGATTTGCCCTAAAAGATTATAGGTTCTTGATAGAATTTCCGGGTCTGTTTCTTCCAAATTAATAACTCTTTCAGAATTCTCTATTGCGGCATCATAGTTTTTATTCTTGAAATACGAAAGAGCAAGATTATACAATATTTTTGAATTATCCTTCAGGATTACAGAAGCCTTTTCCAGGATATCTATTGCCTTCGTGTAATCTTCAACACTCAGGTAGGCTTGACCAAGCCAGGTGTAAACATCTGTTGCTGTTGAATCAATAGCAAGTGCCTTCTCGAAATATGAAATGGCTTTTTCTGGTTTGTTTTCAATTGTATAATACTTTCCAAGGGAAAGATATGGATCTATATTCTCCGGAAAAACTTCGATTGCCTTTTCGTAGAACTCCGGAGCTTCTTCGCCTTTATTCATCCTTATCAATATATTTCCATGAAGGTTATATAATAAGGATTCTGATTCTGGATCCTTTATGTCTTCTGCACCCTTTACCAATTCAAGGGCTTTCTCAAAGTTCCCATCGCCCAAATACGTTATTGAGCCATTGTAGAAGACCTGCATTTTATAGTTTTTTATTCCCAGGAAGCTTTCGTAGATCTTTACCTGATCTTCTGCACCTTTTTTATCTAACTGGAAAGCTTTATTCAGAGCATCGACTGCTTCTTTATAGTTTCTCTCCAGAAAATAAGGGACAGAAAGGGAAACATAAGGACCTGGATCTTCCGGATGTTTTTGGACTGCTAATTTGAATTGCTCAATTGCTTTGTCATATTTCTTATTCTGGATGTAAATGTTCCCACCAGTTATCTCCGCTGATTTACAACTCGATAAAATTAAAGCAATTACTACTCCACCAAGCAATAGTTTCTTCATCAAAACCTCCTTTTTAGGTTTAGATTTCCCATTTATTATATAAGATATTTAGAGAATATGTCAACCCATTTCCTCTATTGGGATTTTAGATAAAATAAAACAAAAGTCAAGTTTTAGAAATCCCTTCTCTTGACATACCATTTTAAGGGGTTATAATGAAGAGATGGAATTGAAAAGGGATTTCGGAGTTATTTTTAAGGATAGAAATTGGTTAAAAAAGACTTTACTTGGTGGATTCTTTTTTATGCTTCCAGTTGTGGATTTACTCTCCTTTGGTTTCCTCGCAAGACTAATCCATAGCAAGCTGGGAGAAGGTGGAAAGGAACTTCCTTCCTGGAAAAATTGGGGTGATCTATTCTTAAAAGGACTTACATGGGGTGTTATAATTATTTTATATTTTGCTGTTCCTCTATTAATTCTTTCTTTACTCCCTGAATCAGTACTAACCTTTCTGGTAAATCCTGAATTTGTCCTTTCCCACCTCAACCTTGGCGGTTATTTGTGGTTTTCCTTGTCTGGTTTACTTGCATTTGTAGTATTATTTTTTCTTCCTATGGCTCTAATTATTTTTGCTAATACAGATTCTTTCAGAGAAGTATTTCATCTAAAGAAAGTCTTCGTCCACATAAAGAAGAATTTTTCATCCTATATAATAGCCTATATTCTTACTATTATTTTCCTGGGAATAGATTTCTTCTTACACATTCTTCTTAACAGAATTCATTTTGGTATAATACCATCCTATTTTCTTTTTGTGTGGGTTGGATTTATAATTTCCCTTATATCCGCTTCTCTATTCGTCGAGAGTTTTTAATTTATCAATAAATATCTTAAAAGAAAAAGAAGGAAATAAGTTTTCTGGGATTTGAAGTTTCCACTGATTATTTTTACTCTCGGATATAGGTAGGATTCTTTTTCTTATTAGGGTATCATCCTTTAATAATACTAAAATTTTTATTTCTTCAGCGGTTCTTTTGATTTGCAATATTCTCGCTATTGAGTTACCTTCCTTTATTATTTCCCCTGCAATATTACTTATTCGAGATGGGAAATGAGTAGAAAAAACAACATCCTTAATATTATACTCCTTCATTTTGAACTCTTTATCTGGATCCTTTTTCTTCTGGAATATCATATAAAAGATGTCTTTCCCCTGCGCTTTCCATTTCTTTTCATATTTAGTTGGATAGTAATCAGATATTTCATTCGTCCATCCTTTCTGAAACAGAGATTTCCAAAGATGGGTTACACCTATCTCTTCCAGTATGAAGTCACAATAAAAGGGATCATCTGTAACGATGATTACCTTCCCCTCTTTTGCCACTCGGGAGGCTGCCAGGGTAAAAAATTCTCTGTCGAGCAGGCGATTCTTGCGATGCTTCTTTTTTGGCCAGGGATCAGGGAAATTGATATATATATGAGAGAGAGACTTTTGGGGTATGAGGATCATAAATGCAGCTTTTGCTTCTAAACAGACCACTTTGACATTGGTTGAGTTTGCTCTTTTTATTACCTTTTCTGCTTTAGTGAAGAACTCACTCGAGTAATCTATCCCAAAAAAATTCCTCTCAAGGTGACTTTTCGCCTTATTGATTAAGAACTCAGCGTTACCAAAGCCTATTTCACAATCAACCGGATGATCGTTTTCGAAAATCTTTTTCCAATTAGCAGGTTTATCAAGTAAACTCCACTCTAATCCTGTGCTCATAATCATTATTAAATTAATGCCTACTTTGCTTTTGTCAAGAGCTAATTGATCTCCCTACTTTCTGACTAACTCAATTCCCTCCTCATGAAGTAGTGAAAGACTTTCTTTAAATAACATTTCGTCCATACCCAATGTCTCCGGAGGGAGAACTCCAAACTTATCTATTTCTCCTTTAAGAAGAAGATATGCGAACATAGCGCAGGTATACCCGGTTGTCCTCTCCATTGCACTGTGCTTCTCATCTGCCCTATCAAAAACTTCATAGATGACTTCCTCATTCTTTCCATCCTTTCTACCCCTCCCTATCACCCTCAAAAGGACTATGTCTTTTATAGGAAGTTTTGATAATCTTTTAAGAAGACAGAGAGAAACTTTCCTCGGAGATGTTCCGTTACATTTATCTGAAAAGTAACCAATATCAAAAAGAAATTTTATTTTCTTAGCATGACCTGAATATCTAATAGTCTTTTCTTCCATATTCTCCACATCTTTGAAAGTTTTAAGGAGTGTCCTGAGACCATCCGTATAGAAAGCTTCGAGGTTATTCATTCCTTCCCAATGGATTTCCTCTATTCCTGAAAGAGCAGGAACTTCTAAAATTTTACCGTCTTTTTTAATCCTGGCAGATCGGCTGTATTCTGCTATAAGGTCCTCCGGAGACCAGGTAATAGTGTAACCAAGAGGTGGAATATTCTCTTTCGGTATTCCCCCTACCAGTATCTTTAGATAGTTTAATTGGTCAAAATAAGAATAAAGATAACCAGCAATAAGACTGCTTAACCCTGGTGCAACTCCTGCATCTGGAATAATGACAATTTCTCTTTCCTTTGCTTTCTTATAAAGCTCGAGAGGCTCTTCTTTTAGATATGTAAGGTCAATGAGGTTCCTACGTGCTTCAATAGCAGCCAACTCTGCATTTCTTCCAAGGTACGCAGGGAGAGCAGAGATAGCTATATTACAAGTTTTTAAGACTTCTACAATGTTCTCCCTTTTAGAAAGGTCAGAGGNAATAGCCTTAAATCCATTCTTTTCTGCTTCTTTGAGGTTGTCTTTATTAATATCCACTATTGTAATATCTATTCCCCTTTTAATCAGGAATTCACCAGCTGTTCTCCCCTGTCTTCCACTCCCAAGTATAACAATTCTTTTCATAATTTTCTCTTGAGATTTTAACCTTTGAACAGAGTATATATCATATAACCCCAAAGTCAACTCTTTTTGCTGTCTATAATTGAAAAGGAAAGCAGCAATTCCCTACATCTTGACACAGGAGGAAAAATAGTTATAGTAAAAAAGTATGGAATGGAGAAAGAAGGGAAATTTATTAATTTTACCGAGGTTTCAGGAAATAAAAGAGGTTTAAAATGAATTTACGAATAGGTTTTGGGTATGATTTGCATCTACTTGCAAAAGATAGAAAGCTCATACTTGGGGGGATAGAAATAGAAAGCCCTTTCGGGCTCATTGGTCATTCAGATGGAGATGTTCTAATACATTCAATTATTGATTCGCTCTTTGGGGCCTTTAGCCTTGGGGACATTGGGACTCACTTCCCTGATTATGACCCTGCTTATAAGGGAATATCCAGCTTAGTTTTATTGGAGGAAACCACTGATAAAATCCCTGGCAGTGTTGTAAATATAGATGCGACAATAGTTGCAGAAGTAGTAAAATTATTCCCTTATTTCGATTCAATGAAAGAAAACATAGCGAGAATAATTGGCATTAATGAATCATCTATATCGATCAAAGCAACCACTAATGAAGGAGTAGGACCTGTTGGAGAAAAGAAAGCAATTGCCTGCTATTGTATATCCCTTTGTAAAGAGGGAATTTAAATATGGCAATTTTACTCATAATCCTTTCACTCTCACCTATTAAGGACTTTCGCTATGCAAAGGGGCTTTTTTCAGATGGTCTATATGACCTTGCGGAAACAGAACTAACTGATTTTCTGAATAAATACCCAAATAGCATTTACGCTCCGGATGCATCCGTTCTTCTTGTTAAATCATTAAATAAACAGGAAAGTTTCAAAAAATCTATTGTAAGATGCAGGCAATTTATTTCAAAATATCCAGAAAAGAAGGAAGATATCCTTTCAGAATGGGGTAAGGCAGAAATTGGGATTTCTGATTATAAATCAGCAATAAAAGTTTTTGGGCAACTTTCAAATAGGAATAAAAGGGAAATGTGGTTGGGTGAGGTGTATTTTAAGATGGAAAATTTCAAGGAGGCACTAAATCATTATTTGAAATCAAATTTATCCTATAGTAAATTGAGTGCAGGATGGTGCTGGATGAAGCTTGAGAATTATAGTAAGGCTTCCTCAACTTTTTCTTCAATTACTGGAGACTATGAAGAAGAAGGAAAATTTATGTTGGCAACTGCTCTTTTTCTTATGGATGACAAGAATGCTGAAAAGGCTTTCGATTCCTATCTTAAAAAATTCCCAGAGGGAAGATATGGAGGTAGAGTCTATTCCTACCTCGCCGATATCTATGAAAAACAAGGTGATCTAGAAACTGCAATTCAATATCTAAATAATATCCCAGAAGTAGACCCATCCCTCTCTGGATTTGCATTCTACCGAATAGGTTTAATTCTTCATGAATCAGGTAACTATCCGCAGGCTATAGAATCTTTTGCAAAAGTGAAAATAGATGATCCATACTATTGGGATGCTCTTTACTGGAAGTCACTATCTGAAATCAAAGTGAGTTCATTTGAAGATGCAACAGAAAACCTTAAACAAGTAATTGAGAATTGTAAGGAATTGTCTAATGAGGCTCTCTTTGAACTGGGCTTTCTTTATAAAAAGACAGGAAAAAATGAAGAGGCACTCTCCACTTTCCGAGAGGTAAAAGGAAACTTTCAGGACGAGGCAGGAATTATGATTGGGAATATACTGTTAGAGGAAGAACATCTGGAGGAGGCATATTCTGAATTTTTGAAGGTTGTAGACATGGAAGAGGGAAACGCAAGTCTTGCCCTTTTGCAGAGTTCCATTACAAAGAAAAAAGCAGGAGAATTAGAAGTATCTTTAGATCTATTGAATTCTTATGAAAAGAAATTTCCTGAAGGTCCAGAGATTTACAGAGTTGAATTACTAAAAGGAGATATATATCTTGAACAGGAAAAATACAGAGAGGCAATCGAGGCATATGATAAGATAGATAAAGAGAAATCTCCAGATTTAACACCCTATATTTTAGAGGGAAAAGCATGGGCATGGATGGATCTTAAAAGATACGATATGGCATTTCTCACTCTTGAAAAATTATCAGATCAATACCCTCTTTTCTGCAGTAGACCAGAAATCTATCTCCAGATGGGAAATGCAGCCTATGCGATGGGAAACTTGAAGGCCGCAGAAAAAGCCTACCTACAGGTTAAAGGCGATTATAAACCGGAAGCTCTGTTCCTTCTCGGGAAAATGTTTTTTGAGAACAAAAATTATAATGAGGCAATAAAGGTTTTCACAGAGATCAAGAATAAATTTTCCCTTTCAAAATACAGTCCCATGGCTTCTTATCATATAGCCTTATCACTCAGAAAAAAACAAGATATAAGAAATTCTAATAAATGTCTTTATTCATTGGTTTCAGAATTACAGGATAAGGAAATTTTAACTAAATCCTTCCTCCTTCTTGGGGATAATTATTTTGATATGGCCGAATATGACTCATCCCTGAAATATTACAGTCGAGGGTTTGACATAACTACCGGAAAACCAAAAGGCAAGGAAGTTCCTCCTGAAGAACTCTCTGCTATTCGTGGTATCTTACTCTCAGTTAATGCATCCTCTGGCAGTTCTGCGATGGAAGAGAAAGCAAGGGATCTAATCAGGAAATTGAAAGGGACCGATATTGAAAGCTGGACAAACCTTCTCATCGGAAATATTCTCTTTAACTCAGGGAAATATGATAGAGCCCTTGATTATCTGGAGGAATCGAAATCTCCAACCAGTCTATACCAGGCTGGGTTGGCTTACCTTAAACTTGGTAGAAATCAAGAAGCAACTCGATTTCTTAAGGAGGCAGCAAGTTCTGAGGAAATAAAAGACAGGGCATTTCTGGAACTCGGCAGGCTTGAATTAAATTCTGGAAATTTAGAAGAAGCAAAACAATACTTGCTATTGTCTTCCCTCCCCGAATCCTCTCTTCTGTATGCAATCTCCTTGAAAAAAGAAGGGAAAGAGAAGGAAGCAATGAACATATTAGAAAATTTAAAGGGAAAGGTTGATGGCTTAGCTTATCTGGAATTGGGAAAGACTCAGATGGATTTAAAGATGTTCAATACAGCTTTAAATAACCTTAAGAAAGCTATAGGTTTTGAGAGATCCGCTCCGGAAAGTTACTATCTTATGGGTAAAATATTGCTGGAACAGGGTAAAGAGGATGAATCTTTCAAAACCCTTCTTAAAGTAAAATATCTCTATCCTGAGAGTGAATGGGTTTCTCCCTCTCTTTTCTTATTATCTACTATGACGCTTCAGAAAGGCGATACTGCAAGAGCTACAGACTATTTAAAACAGATTGTAGAGAGAGGCAACAAAGATTGGACACCTGAGGCAAGAAAACGTCTTTCCGAGCTAGAGAAATGAAGTCCTTTCCCTTTTTGCTCTCCTTGATTTCCCCTTTTTTAACCTATGCAGGGGTTCTTGAAATCCCAAAGGTTGTTGTTTATGGAGAACGCCAACCAATTATCAAACCAGTCCAGAAAGAGATTCTTCCTTTCGAAAAAGAACCAATTAGCCCTGTTTTTGCGAGAAAAAAGGCAAAACTTCCACCTCTAAAGATCCGTCCTGAAAAAAAGAACGAGACGGACAAAGGAATTCACTCTCGCTTGGAGGGCGGAACCTTATTGGGAACTTATCTCCTTGGATATCTTCGAAACTTCTATTATCCTACGGAATTAAGCATTGAAGGTTTAAATAATTCTACTACAGAGGGTTCCTATCTTAACCTTTTAGGGCGGGCCTCTTTTGGCAACTTCTATATAAATGCTGGTTATCTTGGAAGAAGATCTTTTCACCCCATTTATTCGTTCAGCATCAATAGTTTATTCGATATTCTTGTAGCTAATCTTTCAATTGCCTATTCTGATTCCCTTCTCGGATTTGGTGATTTTACCTTAGATATTATTCCTTTCAAATTTGAACTTCAGATAGAAAATTCTTTTGAATACAATCTTCGGGCTGCATTTGATAGATACCCCTTGAGGGCTGGAATCTACTGGTATGAAAAAAATATTTATCCTGACCTCCTTTATTACCTACCCTTTGGCTACGACCTCTATCTGAAAGGAAGTCTGTTAAACAGGCTGGGACTCTCCCATTTATTTTCAAAACTCCCTCAATATCAATGGGAATATACCTCAAAAGATCCTTATTATCGTGTAGAACTTGGGAAGGGTGGGAGCTTGAATCTATCCTTGTTCTATAGTGAAGCATTACTCTCTGACACTCTAAATTATATCGGTCTTTCTGGTAGTTATAATGGATTCAGGTTAGAGGCGGGTTATCCATTAAAAAGAGGAGGGGTTTATTTCAGAGCAGGAGGTGGATTTGAAGCTTTTGAATTATTGGATATTAACCTCTTTATGGTTAGTCAGGGTTTCGATAATTATTTTCTAACGGTCGATTTTGACCTCCCGCTAATGAAAAAATTGAGATTTGGAATTAGTGGTAACTTCATCAAAGGTTGGGAAGAAGGTTTTGATTTAAGTACTTACCTATTCTTTTTCTTTTAGGAGATTAAAAAGGAGGTTAAATGGTTATCGGTTTAGGTGCTGACCACCGTGGCTACTTAATGAAAAAGAAATTAATTGAACGAATCACGGCGGAAGGTCACGAGGTTAAAGATTTTGGAACAGACAGTGAAGAATCAGTTGACTACCCGGATTTCGCAGAGGCTGTTGCAAGGGAAGTAAGCAAAGGGAAAGTCGATTATGGAATTTTGATATGCAAAAATGGTATAGGAATGAGTATCGCAGCTAATAAGGTAAAGGGTGCATATGCTGCTCTTGTCTTCGATATGGAAATGGCTGAGGATGCAAGAATACATAACAATGCGAACATCCTCACTTTCTCTGCAGAAAGGACAACCCTTGATGAAGCCTCAAAGATGTTCGATATATGGATTAACTCAAAATTTGAAGGGGGGCGGCATGAAAGGAGATTCCGAAAGATAAAGGCTATTGAAAATGGATAATGATAAACATTGATTTTCCTCAAAAGAAATTAATTTTATTAAGGAGGTAGAAAAAAGTTAAAAGGGGGATAAATGAAACTTAAAAAAATACTTAACATTTTCGCAACTATATTTTTTATGGTTCTAATTGTAGGCTTTGGCTATATTCAAGTTAAGGCACAAAAATTGCAAACAGCGAAACAAGATGAGAAACTCATTGAACTTGCAAAAAACTTGAATATATCTGATGGACCAATTGATATTCAATGTTACAAAGTATTCAGAAATACACCAAACCCTTACGAAATTAATCTGGAAAGGAAAGCGTTCATTCCTGGTGAAAAAGTTAATTTATCCTTTTCATTGCCAGACAAAGTAGAGCTCAAAGGAAAAGCTTTTAAGGTTGGATTTTCGCTTATAGATCTGGATGGTAAGAAATTAAATGACATTGGAACCTTAATCATCAATAAAATTGATGATATAAAATCTACAAGAATCCAGTGGAAAGTACCCGATTTACCCGATGATGAATATCTCTTCGCTGCCCAGTTTTATGATTCAGAGGGAGAATGTTTTTTTTCTAGAAGTGATATTGTATTCATTTCATCTGAATACCAAAGGATTCATAATGAGACAAAAAAGAAGGTCAGTGAGGCAGCAAATTCTAAAAGAGATAATAATTGGCTTTTGAAAGAGGTATCTCTTCCAAGTGTTGAGATGATTATTAAAGATGCAGAAATAAGATGGGCAACTTTCCGTAAAAAGAATGAAGACTATTATGATATTAAGCAGATGCTAAACAAGGCAGTAGAATATGCAGAAATACTAAAAAAAGGTAAAGATCCTTTTGAAGGTATTATAGGGCCTTTTATTAAAGCGTATCGAAGTGAACTGGATAATTCGCTTCAACCATATGCAATCTACATTCCTGAGAATTATAATCCATCCGTTTCATATCCTTTAGTAATAGGCCTCCATGGAGCCTGGTCCAATCATACAAACCTACTAAATAGAATGTTCGGAATGCCCAATAGACCAGGAGAAAATGATGAAGAATCTATTAAATCTTTTAGAAAAATGAAATCCGTCGATTATATAGTTGTGAATCCTTTTGGGAGAGGTTTAATAAATGGATATTCCACTGGAATTGGAGAGCAGGATGTTCTAAAAGTTTTAGACATAGTTAGAAAAACATATAATGTAGATCAAAATAGAATATATCTCACCGGTCTTTCAATGGGCGGCGGTGGAACTTGGTCTATTGGTCTTCGTTATCCTGATCTCTTTGCCGCTATCTATCCAGTGTGTGGACCTGCAATTTTTCTTCCTTTTCCTGGCACACCTTATGAAACATATGATATTAAGATTAGCCAAATCAATGCACCTATCAATATTGCAGAAAATGCTTTAAATCTTCCTGTCAAAATATTTCATGGAGCTATGGATGATGCCGTTAGTGTAGAGCATTCCAGAAGTATTGTGAAACGATTCAAAGAGCTTGGCTATTATGGTAAAAATGTCTGGTATGCTGAATTTCCAGGAGTTGATCATTGGGTATGGGTGGAAGCTTACAGAAATGGAAGGGAGTTTGAATGGTTTAAACAATTCAAAAGAGATCCTTATCCAAGACACTTAATTTACAAAACCTGTAACTCTAAATATAACAAATCATTTTGGGTGCAAATTGATGAGTTCTCTAAGATAAGAGAGCTTGCTTCTATTAAAGGAAAAATTAAAGGGCAGAATATCGAAATTAAGGTTCAGAATGTGGAAAGATATTCTCTAATTTTAAATGATAGTTTACTTGATACGAAAAATGAAATAAATGTGATTACAAATGGTTTTAAAACCTATGAAGGCAAACTTCCTAAAGAAGGAGAGCTCTCTTTTTCAATCCTGAACAATCAAACGAGTGAGAATAGAAAGTATGGGATAGATACCTCAAAATTCAAAAGGAGAGTGCTTCCAGATATTTCTGAATTCACTTTATTCCAGAGAAGATCAGCTGCCCAATTAGGAAGGCATATCTATGTTTATGGGAGTAAAGGTAATGCAGAACAAACCAGGTTTCTAAAGGAAGCGGCAACAAAAATGGCTGATTGGGGACAAAGAATTTGGGTAAAATGGGAAGTAAAAAAAGATACAGAGGTAACTGAAGAGGATATTAAACAAAGCAATATCATACTATTTGGAAGCCCTGAATCCAACTCAATTCTTGCCAGAATTAATAAAAACCTTCCAATAAGATTTGTAAAGGATATGATTATAAAAGGGGATGAAAAAATCCCAGGCAAGGACAAATCATTCAGATTGACATATTTCAATCCGGAGAACAACAGTAGATATATTGAAGTATATGGAGCACAAACCAAAATTGGTATAGATAATCTTCTCCATCTACCTCAAACAAACCCTGATTATATTATACTCAATGAAGATGGGACAAAATTAATAGCTGGCTTATTTGACAAAAACTGGGATTTTGAAAACTAAAATAAGAACACAACTTTAACTATATTCGATTATCAAGCCTAATTCTTATAATCATTTTTTTCAAAGTCAGTTATAATTACTATCACAGCAAATATATCAATTAGCTTTCCCAAAAACGGATAAAATGGGTTGACAAATTGGAATTTATCAATACCATAAAAATTATGAAAGTGAGATTTTGGGGTACTAGGGGTTCAATTCCATCTCCTGGAAAAGAAACTATAAAATATGGTGGAAATACCACCTGCCTTGAGGTATCACTTAATAGCGGTAGAAAAATTATAATTGATGCTGGTTCTGGAATAAGAGCTCTGTCTCAAAAAGTTATATCCCAAGGAATAACCCATATTGATCTCTTTCTTACACATTCTCACTGGGACCATATTCAGGGATTTCCCTTTTTTGCCCCGATCTATATTCCGAATTTTTCAATGAAAATCTACGCAGCTTCCCCCACCTTTGAAAGATTACCAAATATCTTAGAGGGACAAATGAAATACATCTATTATCCTGTTCCCTTTAAGGAAATTGGGGCAACAATAGAATTTGGAAAGGTTAAGAAATCAGGTATATCATTAGATGGAGTTAAAATCAGTTCAATAAGGACAAATCATCCACTCGAAACACACGCTTTCAAGCTTAGTGAGGGAGGGAAAACATTTGTATTTATGACTGATAATGAACTTGATAATCCTGATATCGCTATAGTTCCCTATGAAGAGCTGTTAAATTTTGTGAAAAATTCGGATGTCCTTGTTCACGACGCACAATATACAAAAGAAGAAATTGAGCAATACAAAGGTTGGGGACATTCTTCATGGCAGGAGACAGTGTCTTTTGCCAAAAAGGGAAATGTAAAAAGACTTTACATAACCCATTACTCCCCTTCCAGAAAGGATGAAGAGACCGATAAAATTGTTGAAAGGGCTGATGAACTTGGTGGTGTTGGGCTCATAGTTAGAGGAGCCAGGGAAGAGGAAGAATTCGAAGTATAAAGAGATATAAAGAACTTTAACTTTATTGGGTCATTTATACACAAAGCGGTAATTCTAAAATTTTTTTTTTATAAGTCATAGGAAGAGTTTAATTTTTTCTGGACTAACCCATCAGAACCAAGAAAAAATTATAATGCGAGAGAAAATGCTTGATAAAAGTTTTTCAACTTGACATAACTTGACCATGGCTTACATTAATAATATGAGGATAGGTTATGCTACTCTACCCCTTCACGGCGGTAGGGTGCCTAGATGGCTATTTGAAAAGATGAAGGAACTCTCAAGAGCTCTTATGGAAGTAATGCTTATTGAGTATCCTCCTACGAAGATATTAGAAAATCTTTCTGACCCTTTCTGGTTTCAATCTCTTGGTTGTGTTCTCGGCTTTGACTGGCATTCTAGCGGTGTTACCACAACAACAATGGGAGCGTTAAAAGAGGCTTTCAAAGATCTTGATGCAGGGATATACGTCTGTGGCGGAAAAGGAAAAACTTCTCTGAAAACTCCTGATGAGATAAGAGATGTTGGCTATAGAACTGGCATTGACCCAGCTCCACTTATTTATATCAGTAGAATGACAGCCAAGGTCGATAATTCTGCTCTTCAGGATGGCTATTCCATCTATCATCATACAATAATCTTTACTACCAATAGAGAGTGGTCTGTGATTCAACAAGGGATGAACGAAGAAAATGGAATGGCACGGAGATATCACTGGCTCTCAAGGGATGTAGTAGAGTTAGTCAATGAACCACATAAAGGAATAATAACTGACGGTTTTACAAAACCTTTAAACATGGTGGCAAGGGATTCCAGAGAATCAAGACAAATATCAGCAGAAATTGCATCTGCGTACCCGGAAAAAACGATTAAGGAATTAAAGATAGTAAGAGATATGAAATTGCCTCCACACCATCCAATCCTGGCCTCCGATATCAACATTAATAGATTAAAGAAGACCTTAAAACTCGCATTTGATAGGCAACCTAAGGATTTTGAGACCTTGCTTGGGATCCGAGGTGTTGGTTCTGCAACAATAAGGGCTCTTGCTTTGATCGGAGAATTACTTTACGGTAAAGAACCGAGTTTCAAAGACCCGGCAAGATATAGCTTTGCCCATGGTGGTAAGGATGGAATTCCTTACCCTGTAGACAGGGAGAATTACCAAAGATCCATAAATTTCCTAAAGCAAGCTGTATCCAGGGCAAAAATAGGGAATAGGGATAGACTTGGTGCTCTAAAGCGATTGGCCTCTTCATAGAAAAGATTAGAATTAAAACTTGACATATTAACGCTATTTGCTACCTTTACTCGATGGAAGAATTCTTTGAACTGGTAAAAACACTTAGAAAAGAATGCCCCTGGGATAGGAAACAGACACTAAAAAGTCTTATACCCCAGTCAATTGAGGAGATTTATGAACTTAGCGCTGCAATTCAGGAAGACAATTTAAAAGATATAGAAGAAGAATTGGGAGATGTNCTACTTTGCATCTTTATGATGGGGGCCGTCTTAGAAGAAAAAAAGATTAACTTTAGTGAAGTGGTAAAAAGGGTCCAAAAAAAGATGATTGCCCGCCATCCTCATGTTTTTGGTAAAGATGAAGTAAAATCAGCTGAGGAAGTGGTGAAAAAATGGGAAGAGAGGAAGGCTAAGGGTTGGAGTGTCCAAAGAAGTCTACCTGCATTACTTCGCTCCTCAAAAATTCAAGAAGCAGCCTCGAGAAAGGGTTTCGATTGGAAAGATATTTCCGGGGTATATGAAAAGATTAAAGAAGAACTTAAGGAACTAAAGATCGCAGAAAATGCCAGGGGAAAGATGGAGGAATTTGGTGATATACTCTTTTCATGTGCCCATCTCGGTAATTTTCTCAACATAAATCCAGAAATAGCTCTCCAAAAAGCCAACGATAAGTTTGAAAAACGTTTCAAACAACTCGAAAATTCCCTAAAAGGAAAGGATATAAAAGATTTCTCAATTGATGAACTTGAAAAGGTATGGCAGAATATTAAGAATAAAGAAATATAAGAAGAGGTATAGTGCTCCTTTTATTATTTTCTCTTTCTATCTCAAAGACTCTTTACTTAAGAACCGACCAATTCGTATCAAGTAAATATTCACAGAACCTTTACATAACAACAGATGGAGGTGGTCTTCTTGTATTCAACCCAAAAGACAGCACCTGGGAGTCATTAACAACCGAATCCGGACTTTTTTCCAATACCACAAAGGATATCTTTATTAGAAACGACAGTATCTGTGTTCTAACACCTAAAGGTTTAACTCTTTTCAATAGAGATTTAAAACCAATAGGCGCTCAAGCTTTTAATCCTTTATTTTTCAATGATACCAATCCCAATACAATAGAATTTGATAAGGCAAAAGTTATACTTGGAGGAGAGAAGAGAATTCAGTGGTTCCCTCTGAGTGATTTTGGAAATATAAATAGAGAAGTGGACTATGTGGATTATGATTTTAGCGTCTTTGATATTTTAGTTATGAATTCCTGCTATTTACTTGGGACAACCCATGGAATTTATAGGATAGCTCTTAATTTTAGAGATACTGTTCTTATTGACTCATCCGGGGCCACTTATACTATAAAAAAAATCGGTAATTCAATTTGGGCAGGAGGTTCCTGGGGGTGTAGAGATATAACTGAAGATACTGCTTCTTTTTCTGCCTATCCTGTCAGGCAGATAGAGGAAATTAACCACACAGTACATATAGGAACCAAGGGAGGTCTTTATAAATTTGAGGGTGGATGGGAAAAATTGAGTTCAGGGGATGTTAGAGGTATATGTAAACCCAATTCATATGATTCTGTTCTGGTAGTTGTTCGAAGGGAAGGAATAGAGATAGGTTCTTCAGCTTATTACCTGCGTCCTCCTGGCCTTGCCTCCAATAAAATTACGGATCTAACACAGACACCAGATGAGAAGATATATGTATCTCATTCTGATACGAAAAGGATTTCTGTTTTTGATAATAATAAGTGGAGGGTTTTAAATCAGCATAATGAATGGTGTTTCCCCGGGGGTAAACTTTACAATATCGAATCTGATTCAAAGGGAAGAATTTATTTTGGATTCTGGTTCTGGGAAGAAGTTCCTCTACTTTATCAATGGAATCCAGAAAAAGATTCTCTTCCGAAACCCATTAGCCTCCCGATTCCTGCTACCACTATCGGAGGAATGCTGGTGGATAAATACGATGATCTCTGGATAGGGGTTCTTCAGGGCTNGGAGGATTGGGTCCTTAGAATGCACCGGGCTGGTGAAGATTCCCTTGAGTGGACGGTTTACAATTCTTCCTTTTTCCGGTGGATTAGAGTTTTTGCAGAGGGTTCAAAAGAAGTTTACTGTGGTAATTCACCCACTTCTGGTGGAGCTGGAATCCATATTCTATCTCGGGGAGGATCAACCAGGGAAGTGATAGGCAACCTTGGTGGAAGCACTGTTTCTATGGCTTCTGATCTTAAAGGTAATATCTGGGCTGGCACGGAAAATGGTCTTATTCATATATCGGGAGATAAAGTAAAAGAAGTTTTAACTCCAAATAACACTGGTTTACTCTCTACTAAAGTTGATGGCCTTGCTGTAGATTTTCAGGGAGGCCTATGGTGTTACCATTCTGGATTGGGCTTAAGTTACAGAGATCCGGAGGGAAACTGGAGAACATTCGAAGGTTTTTCTTATGTGGGAGAGAATGAAGTTGTCTATCCACTGCATTTTACCAGGAATCATCACTTATTTGTTGGAACTTATAAAGGTTTATATGAAGTTGATATAGACTTTAATATCCCCCGGAGTAGTCGAGTTAATGTTTATCCAAATCCCTTCAATGCCAATAAACATGAGCGCCTCTATTTCTCTTCAACTAAACTTCAGGGAAAGACAATCTATATTTATGATATATACGGGCGACTTAAAGAAAAATGTATAGTTCCAGAAGGGAAATATAATCTTGCTATACAGATTAATTTCCCCTCGGGTCTGTATTTATATGTAGTAGGAGACGCAAATGGAGTTGTGGATAAAGGAAAATTTGTTGTTGTTCGATAGTTGACAAAAGATTCCAATCCTATATAATGAAACCATGAAAGAAAATAGAGAAACTATAGACAAAGAGCTTTATGAATTAATGACCTCGGTAGGTTCTCTCCCCTACGAGGATGAATTTCTACGAGTGAAGGTAAAAACTAATGCACTCGATGAGTTCTTAGAGGAAGTGGCATCGGGAGCGATTAGGGATACTGATGAATTTATAAAAGAAGGAATGAAACGAACCATTAGCCCTGCGCTCTTATCGATCATAAAAGAAAAACTGAGAAGATTTGCAAAAAAGTTCACCGAACAAAAGAAAGGTGCGGTGGCACGCTTCACCCTGGCTCTGGTATACAAAGAAGTACCCCTTCATAATAATCCTTTCTTCATTGCGATATTTGTAAGGAGTGCTTCAAGAAGGCCCCTTGCAAATAATAGGAGGGTTTGGAAATTTCTCTATGAATTATTACCAAAAAGGATTGAAGAAGGTAATATCCAAACCCTGGAAGAACCGGAATTGAGAAAACTTTATAAAGAGGGATACGAAGAGCAAGATTCTGGGCTTTTAATTCCGAAGAAAAAAGAAAAAAAGACAAAAGAATCAACAAGGATAATCATCCCTGGTAAAGAATAAAGCGAGGATAATATGGGAAAAATTGTTGTTGTGATGGGTTCAAAAAAGGATATTGACCACGCAAAAAGTGTAGAAAAGATAGCAAAGAAATTTAGGGTCCCCTGTGAATTAAGAATCGCTTCTGCTCATAAGACGCCAAATAAGGTTCTTAAGATAATTGAAGAATACCAGAATGAAGAAGTTGTCTATATAACAATTGCGGGAAAGAGTAATGCTTTGAGCGGCTTAGTGGATGCAAATACTACGAAACCCGTTATAGCTTCTCCGCCTTATTCAAGTAAATTTGGTTTAGGTGATATATTCTCGAGCCTCAGGATGCCCAGAGGTGTATCGCCTATGGTAATTCTTGACCCTGAACAATCGGCTTTGGCTGCCATCAAGATCCTTGGACTTTATGATAAAGAATTGCAGGTAAAGATATCAAATTATCAAAACGAATTCAAGAAAAAAATCGAACAGGACGATCAGGCTCTAAATGGGTAGTGTAAAAGATTTAACCATTCTTAGAAAACCAATAGAAGAAAAATCAGGTATAGGATACTTCCAATTTTCTGATCGTTACTCTGTCTTTGACTGGGGAAAGATGCCTGATGAGATTCCCAATAAAGGTGCATCCCTTGCAATAATGACCGCACACTTCTTTGAACTCCTTAAGAAAAAAGGAATCCACTCTCATTACTTAGGAATCCTTTCTAATGGGGAAACAATAACTCTTAATGAAACAAATAAACCTTTCAATAAAATTAAGGTAAAAATCCTCAGAGTAGTAGAACCAAAGAGGGATGAGAAAGGATACAATTATTCCATTTATGAAGAACTGAATAAAAATTTTCTAATCCCTTTAGAATTTATCTACAGGAACTCAATACCTGAAGGTTCATCATTCTGGAAGCGTTATCGGAGTGGAAAGATAAAATATGGAACCATAAAAACTCTGAAACCGAACACTCTCCTAAAAGAACCTATTCTGGATGTATCAACAAAACTTGAAGAATCAGATAGATATCTTTCCTTTGATGAGGCAAAAAATTTAGTGCATTTAGGCAGTGGCAGGATAAATGAAATTAAAAGAAAATTATTTACTGTTAATACTCTGATAACTGAAGAAGCCAAAAGGTGTGGAATTACAAACCAGGATGGAAAATTGGAATTCGGGATTGATGATAAAGGTTCCCTTATGGTTGTTGACGCCCTGGGCACTCTTGATGAATGTCGTTTTCTATTTGAAGGGTTTTCCATCAGCAAAGAGACTCTGCGAAAATATTACAGAAAGACGGAATGGTTTCAAGAAGTAAAAAGAGCAAAAGAAAAGAATAAAAGAAACTGGAAATCACTGGTTAAAACCAGCCCCCCTCCATTACCAAAAGATTTAAAGGATACTGTATCCAGCATATATCAATCAGTTGCAAATCTAATTTCTAATAAAAAATTCTTCAATGTTCCTCCACTAAAGGAACTGGCAAAAAATTTGTCAAGATTGATTTAACTTTCTGATTATATCTTGACAAGTGACTTTTTTTTAATATAATTTTTTTATGAAAACATTAAAAGTGATCCGAAAACCGAGGGAAATTCTTCCAATCCCAATAATGGTAAAGCGAACAGTCGAAAATTATCCAGATTCAATCGCAATGCAAATACTTACCCCCGAAGGGTTCAAAAAATGGAGTTATCGAGAACTTCTGCAACTCATTAAAACTCGTAGCGGGGAAATGAAGGATAAGGGTATAAAGAAAGGCGATCGAGTGGCTCTCTATGGCCCAAATAGTCCTGAATGGATCATAACTTATCTTGCAATTCAGTGGGCAGGGGCAATCTGTGTCCCTCTTGATGGCCGTTTAAAGCATAGGGAAGTTCACTACCTGATAAAGGACTCAGGGTCCAGAATACTCTTTGCATCACCCAGTGAAACGAGAGAAGAAATAGAAATCAGCACCCCTCTTTTAATACCTGAAACAATTTTAAAAGAAAAAGAGGTAGAAAGTGCTGAACTCTCCCTTGAAGATCCTGCAGTTATTTTATATACCTCCGGTACGACTGGCGCACCAAAAGGAATAGTTCTAACTCACATGAATCTCGCATCTAACGTTGAAATGTGTTATCAAACAATGGAATTCTATCCAGACGAAGTTTTCTATGCTCTTTTACCCCTTCATCATGTTTTTCCACAAACTATAGCCATGCTTGCACCTTTATCGACTGGTTCGACAATAACCATTGCACGTTCATTTAAATCCAAAGAAATAACTGAAGATTGTAAAGAAAGTAAACCCGTTATTTTCCCGGTTGTCCCTCTTATCCTGGAAAAATTCATTGAGGGCATTGAAAGAGAACTGAATAAACTTAACAAAACAAAAAAGGCTGCTTTTGGAATTCTCAATGGTATGGCAACATTGTTTAACAAAATAAAGAAGGGTAGTGGATTTCGATTTTATACTATTATAAGGGAAGGTCTTGGGCTGGAAAACCTTAGATATTTGGTTTCAGGAGGTGCTGCACTTCCATATTGGATTTCAGAAAGATTTGAAAAATGGGGATTCCCAATAATACAGGGTTATGGACTCACAGAAACTTCTCCTGTGATATCTGTTAACCCTCCGAATTCTCCGAGAAACAAATCCGTAGGTTTACCTCTCCCCGGGCTTGAAGTTAAAATATTAAACCCTGATATAGACGGAGTCGGTGAAATCGCAGTTCGGGGACCTTCCGTATTCAAACAATATTGGGAAAATAAGGAGTCCACAAAAGAAAAATTTGAAGGAGACTGGTTTAAAACAGGGGACGTGGGCCATCTTGATTCTGATTCCTATCTTTATGTTACAGGGAGAAAAAAATCTGTAATTGTTACAAAAGGGGGTAAAAACATCTATCCGGAAGAGATAGAAAACTTTTTATCGCAGTCCCCTCTAATTTCAGAGGTTCTTGTTCTATACCAGACCAATCCAAATACTCAAAAAAGGGAACTAAACTCTATTATCTATCCAAATTATGAAGAGATAGATAATTATTGTGAAAAACACAATATAGAGGTTCCAGACCCGCATAAAATACTTACAGAGGAGATAAAAAGACTAAATAAAGAACTCACAGATTATAAGAGGGTAAGAAGAATCAAATTAAGGGACGAGGAGTTCCCGAAAACAACTACAGAAAAAATAAAAAGATATCTCTTTGAAGAAGAAGGAATGGAGATATAGTAAGAGAACTTACCATCAGGGCAGTAGTTCTTGGTATTATTCTGTCCATAGTAATGGCAGCAGCAAACACTTATCTTGGTTTATATGCAGGGATGACAGTCTCTGCCTCCATACCTGCTGCTGTAATTTCACTGGGAATTCTTAGAGGTTTTTTCAGAAAAGGAACAATACTCGAAAATAATATCATACAAACTTCTGCCTCAGCCGGCGAGTCCCTGGCAGCAGGAATTATTTTTACGATACCCGCCCTTGTAATTGTTGGGGCTTGGCTTAAATTTGATTTTTGGGCTACAACCTTAATTGCTCTGCTTGGTGGCCTTCTCGGGATTCTCTTTATGATTCCACTACGAAGAGCACTAATTACTGAAGAGAAAGAGCTTATATACCCTGAAGGGGTTGCCTGTGCAGAAGTTTTGAAAACAGGGGAAGAGGAAGAAAAAAACCGAAGCAAACACATATTTATAGCCTTAGGTCTTGGATTTACATTTAAATTCTTTGTCACAGCCTTTTCCGTTGTTAAGGGAACAGTGGAAAAGGCAATAATAGTAGGAAAGAGTCTCTTTTATTTCGGCACAGATGCATCTGTTGCCCTCCTTGGAGTAGGTTATATTGTCGGGTTTAACGTTTCTGTGCTTGTATTTCTCGGTGGAGCAATAGGATGGATAATAGGAATTCCGATTTACTCCTTCTTCCATCCGGTTTCTGGCAACCTCCTTGATAATGCCTGGAATATCTGGAATAGTAATATTCGATTCCTTGGTGTAGGAACTATGATAGTCGGAGGAATATGGTCTATTACAGATATTAGAGAGGGTATAAAGAAGGGGTTAAAACAGTTATTTGGAAAATTACAATCAACTGAAGACCTTTCTAAAAGAATAATATTTTCGCTTCTATCCGGAATTATTATTGCAATCTTTTTCCTCTATTGGTATCTAACAAAAAGTCCAGGGATAAGTCTACTCTCTGCAATCCTTATGACAATTGCTTCCTTCTTCTTTGTGGCTTTATCTTCCTATATTGTTGGATTGGTTGGAAGTTCTAATAATCCCGTATCAGGTATGATTATATCCACTCTACTCTTTACCTCCGTTATAATATTATTGACAGGTCTTACAGGACCAAAGGGAATTATTGCCACCCTTGGTATAGCAGGGGTTGTAGCCTGTGCAGTCTGCACAGCTGGAGATATTTCTCAGGACTTAAAGACAGGATACCTGGTGGGGGCATCCCCAAGAAGGCAGCAGATTGTCCAGATCATAGGGGTCACTGCGTCAGCATTCGTCATCGCCCCTATCTTGACACTTCTTAATAATGCTTACGGAATAGGGACTGGTAAACCAGGAGCCCTTCAGGCTCCACAGGCAACTCTTTTTGCTTCGATAACAACGGGTTTATTTACAAAAGGGGGAAAGCTTCCCTGGAATATGGTTATAATTGGAGGAGGCATTGCAATTCTCTTGATCATAATCGATACTTTTTTAAAAAGTAAAAATTCCTCTTTTCGGACATATGTTATGCCTGTTGCTGTTGGTATTTATTTACCATTAACCCTTTCTGTTCCAATACTTATAGGTGGTTTAATCAGAAAAATGTCAAGAAAATTCGATATAGGAATTCTTGTATCTTCTGGTTTGATAGCTGGAGAAGCCCTTGCGGGCATCGTCATTGCGGGAATGATCTACGCTAAATTTACTCCAAGAACAATTATAGAGTCTAATCCCCTTTCCCTCCTTATATTCGCAGGATTCATTATCTACCTATTCTTGATTGACCGAATTAGTCGTTAACCTCGACCAGCAGCTTCCTGGATCGAGGCCCATCAAATTCACAAAAGAATATTCCCTGCCACCTACCAAGTTCTATATTCCCATCTCTTATCGGAATAAATTCTGATGGCCCGATAAGGCTGGACTTGATATGGCTATCTGCATTCCCTTCTATGTGGGCATAGCCAGCGCCATGTGGAACGAGTTCGGTTAACTTATCAAGGATGTCTCTTCTTACTGAGGGGTCGTAATCTTCATTGATAGTAACCGCTGCTGTGGTGTGTGGAACATACAACAAAATAAACCCATCTTTCACACCACTTTCGTTTATAATGCTTTTCACTTTATCTGTAACATCAACAAATTCATTCCGTAAGTGGGTAGAAATTGAAAGTTCGGTTCTTTTTACCACAGACATTCATACCTCCTAATTTATCTTACCAACTCATTTAAAATAAACCGCACTTTTGTCTTTCAATTTTTAAGATTTAGTCAATAACTATCTCTTCAAAATCACACAATTGATGGAATAGACTCCTCACGTAATAAAGGAGAGCAAGTCGGTTATTTCTTAACTCTTCATCTTCTGTCATAACTAAAACATTATCAAATAAATTATCAATGAATAATCGAAGACTCTTTAGTAGATTCAGAGCTTTTAGATATTCTTTCTTCTGGACTGACTCTTTTAAGATTGGTTCAATCTCTTTTGCCTTATTGTATAATTCCCTCTCTTCTTTCTCTTTAAGTGATGATTCATTAAACTTTCCTACCTCTTCACCTTTAAGTATATTAGAAACCCGCTTTTGACCGATCACAAGACGTTTAAACTCTGTTTCATCTTTTCTTAACTCCGTCATTGCTTCAGAAATTAAAGTGGCATTTAGTATATTATCCCACTTTTCAGAAAGGACAGCATTGGCAATGTCGTATCTGATACTCTTTGTTTGTAGATACCCTTCTATTCTGTCCTTAACAAATTTCTTTATTTCCTGATAAACTTTTTCATCTGTCTCAATTTGAAATTGATTTATAGCTACCTTGATCAATTCACTTAAGGAAAAGTCAAAATTGAACCCTTGTAGGATCCTTATAAATCCATTGAATGCTTGACGGAGCCCAAGAGGGTCTCTTGAACCTGTTGGTCTTTCACCGGAAAGGAACCCTCCCACTGTCAGATCTATTCGATCAGCAAGAGAAACTACTGCAGCCTCGATTGATTTTGGCAGTTCATCTTCTGAATGCCTTGGTTTATAATGTTCTTCTATTACCTTGCATATTTTTTCTGGTAAACCTTCTAATCTTCCGTATTCAGAACCTATATAACCCTCGAGGTTGGTAAATTCCTTTCCATCTCTAATCATCAGGGTGGTGAGATCAGCCTTGGATAACTTTGCACCTTCGCGGATAACCTTAAGATCAACTTCACCAACCCTCTTCCCTATCCACTCACTAAGTCTTATAAGCCTCTCTGTTCTATCTAGAAGAGTTCCAAGGTTCTTATGCCACATTATCCCGGACAATTTTGAAACTCTTTTGGAAAGAGGGATCTTCTTATCAACTTCCCAGTAAAATTTTGCATCTTCCAATCTCGCTTCAAGAACTTTTTCATTACTCTTTATTACCTCATCATTTGGGAAATTATTGATACCTGAGATGAAGAAAGGTATGAGTTTTTCTTCTTTTTTTAAAGGAAAATAGCGCTGGTGAGTTTCCATTGCTGTAATAATAACCTTATCAGGAAGACTAAGGAATTTTTCATCAAAAGACCCAAGAATTACAAAGGGATACTCGATTAGATTAGAAACTTCTTCGAGAAGCCCTGGAGGTAAAATTGGTTCTGCATTTATCCTATCTGCAGCATCAATAATCATATCCTTAAGTTTTTTCTCCCTTTCATCAGGATCTACCATGACGTAAGAATCCCTTAATTTTTCTAAATAATTTTTGGGGTTAACTTTGATTTTCTTTGGTGAAATCAGGAAATGGCCTCGACTCAAATCCGAACTCTTTACACCGGAAATGGAAAAATCTATCTTTTCATTATCCAATAAGGCTACTATCCACCTTATAGGTCTTGCAAACAGGAAATTGGTAGACTCCCACCTCATTTTCTTTGGGAATTCAATTTCTTTTATAATGGATGGGAAACTATCCTGAATGATTTCCTTTATAGTCTTAACCTCTTCTTCGACTTCTGCTACCACATATTCCTTTCCATTAATTTTTTCTATCTTCAGGGATTCCACAGGAACTCCTTTGCCAGATGCAAAACCTTCTGCCGCCTTTGTAGGTTTCCCATCCTTATAGGCCAAATTTACNTTAGGCCCTTTTATCTTTTTAACAATCTTCTCCTGCTCTTCTGCAACATCTTTTACAATAACTGTAAGCCTTCTTGGAGTGTAGAAAGTCTTTGTGGGCGAATGAGATATCCTTTTTGATTCAAAGAGAGCATTCAGACCCTCTGCAAAGGAAGATATAGCAGTTTTTAGATAACCCGCCGGTATCTCTTCCGTTCCTATTTCTATGAGTAAATCTCTAACCATCTTGTCGCCGTAATTCCTGCAAGTTTTCTTATCTCAAGGATATAATTATTTCTCTGTTTTACCGACAGGGCTCCCCTTGCATCAAGAAGGTTAAATGTATGGGATGCCTTAACCACAAAATCATAGCCTGGATAAAGTAGATCTTTATGGATCAATCTATCCGCCTCCTTGAGACACTTATTAAAGGAATCAAATAAGTAATCTATATCAGATTCATCAAAATTATACACACAGAATTGGTATTCCTGGTCTCTATTCAAATCATTCCAACTCTTATCTGGTGACCAGGGGAGATCAAATACAGAAAAAGATTTAGAAAGAAAAATTGCAATCCTTTCAAGACCATATGACAATTCTACTGATATAGGGTCAAGATTAACACCTCCGACCTGTTGGAAATATGTAAACTGTGTGATTTCCTGCCCATCAAGCCAGANTTCCCAACCCAGACCCCACGCACCAAGAGTTGGAGATTCCCAATCGTCTTCAACAAAGCGGATATCATGCTTATTAATATTAATTGAAAGGGCTCTCAGGCTTTCAAGATAGAGATCCCGAACATTCTTCGATGGAGGTTTGAGTAGAACCTGGTATTGCCGAAATTGCTGAAGTCTATTTGGGTTTTCGGCATATCGACCATCCTTTGGTCTTTTTGTGGTTTCCACATAGCCTACCTGAAAGGGCTCTTTCCCAAGCGCACCAAAGAATGTCAAGGGATTGAATGTTCCTGCTCCAACTTCTGAGGTATAGGGAAATCCAATAACACAACCTTTTTTTGCCCAAAATTCCTCTAATTTAAGATAAACTGCTTGGAAATCTATTATTCCTCCTTTTTATTTTGTTAATATATAATGTTTTCTCCATTTGTCAAATGGAAATTCAAAATTCGCTTAACTCCTTGACAATCATATTATCCTGAATATTAATAGAAAAAAGGAGGATATTATGAATCCGGTTAAATTTTCCTTACCTGGGAAATTACCTGAATATCCCAAAATTCAGGAAGATATAAGAAGAGCACCTGCAAGAAACCTAAATTTATCCAAACATGAAATAAAAATAGCAATAAAGAATGCACTTCGTTACATCCCAGAAAGTCTTCACCTTAAAATAGCCCCTGAATTTGCAAAAGAGTTGAAAACAAGGGGCAGAATTTACGCATACAGATATAGACCAGAAGGAAGGTTATTTGCAAAGCCAATTAATGAATACGAAGGTAGGTGTCTTGAGGGTAAAGCAATACAGTTAATGATTGACAACAATCTTGACTTTGATGTTGCACTATACCCCTATGAACTGGTAACATATGGAGAAACAGGACAGGTGTGCCAGAATTGGATGCAATATCGGCTGATAAAGAAATATCTACAAAATATTACAAAAGAACAGACTCTTGTAGTTGAATCAGGACATCCCCTTGGACTCTTTCAAACAAAGGAAGATTCGCCTCGTGTAATAAACACTAATGGACTTCTTGTTGGCCTTTTTGATGATCCAGAGCATTTCAATAAGGCGGCAGCAATGGGTGTTTCCAATTATGGTCAGATGACTGCCGGTGGTTGGATGTATATTGGCCCCCAGGGAATCGTTCATGGAACCTACATAACTATCCTCAATGCAGGAAGGAAATACTTAGGAGTCCCTGAAGATTCAGATATTCATGGCTATATCTATCTCTCCTCAGGTCTTGGCGGTATGAGTGGTGCTCAGGCGAAAGCTGTTGAAATTGCAGGAGGAGTTGGAATCATTGCCGAGGTTGATAAATCCAGAATAAAACAGCGGATGGAGCAGAAATGGCTCTCCAAAACATCAGATGATATAAAGCAGGTCTTCAAATCGGCAGAAGAATACAGAAGAAAGAAGGAACCAATATCTATAGGATACTATGGCAATGTGGTCGATCTCTGGGAATATGTAGTAAAAAATAAAATTAGTATAGAACTTGCTTCCGATCAGACCTCCTGCCACGCTCCTTACAGTGGTGGATACACACCGCAGGGTGTTTCCTTTAAAGAAGGAAGAAAACTTCTTGCAAACGATCCTCAAAAGTTTAGAAAATTAGTTGATAAATCCCTTATTCACCAGTTTGAGCTAATAAAAGAAGCAACAGAAAAAGGGGTAAAATTCTGGGACTACGGAAACAGTTTTATGAAAGCTGTTTTTGACGCTGGAGGTAGGGAAATTGCCAAAAACAGCCGAGATACATCCGAAGGGTTTATCTTTCCTTCCTATGTGGAAGACCTTATGGGTCCTCTGGGATTTGACTTTGGTTATGGACCATTTAGATGGGTGTGTTTGAGCGGTAAGCACTCCGATCTCCAGAAGACTGATAAATTGGCTCTTGAATCAATAGATCCTAATAGAAGAGCTCAGGACAGGGATAACTACAAATGGGTTAAGGATGCAGAGAAGAACAATCTCGTTATAGGATCTCAGGCTCGCATACTCTATGCTGATCATGAAGAGCGGATAAGAATTGCACTAAAATTCAACGAATCAATAAGGAAAGGAAATATTGGACCCGTAATGATTGGAAGGGACCATCATGATACAGGTTCCACTGATTCACCATTTAGAGAGACCTCAAATATTAAAGATGGTAGTAATATAACAGCAGATATGGCTGTTCATTCTTTTGTAGGAAATGCTATTCGCGGAATGTCTATGGTTGTCCTTAGTAATGGAGGTGGTGTCGGTATAGGAAAAGCTTTCAATGGAGGTTTTGGCCTTGTCCTTGACGGTTCAAAGAGGATTGACGTGATAATAAAAACAGCCATTGAATGGGATGTAATCGGAGGAATAGCAAGAAGAAGTTGGGCAAGGAACCCAAATGCAATAGAAGTGGCAAAAACATGGAATGAACAGAATAAAGACAGTTCCTGGATAACAATGCCAAATTTAGCAGATGACGACCTTATTGAGAAGGTCGTAGAAGAAGTGGACTTCTGATTTTGTTAAATCCTCCTCGCTTTTTTTACCAAAGGTACAAAGGTTAAAAAGTCAAAAGCATTGACATTTTAGAAAAAATGCTTATATAATAAACAAAGAATGCGGAATTTATCGATAATGGGTCCTCTTAAAAATGCAAAAGTTCTTCTCGATGTAAAGAGTTCTGACAAAAAGCAAATCATAAAGAAGTTAATTAATTCATTTGACCTGAATGAAGAACAGAAAAAGCTGCTTTACAATTCAGTCCTTCAGAGAGAAAAAATGGGTTCAACAGGAATTGGAAATGGAATTGCAATTCCCCATACAAGAAGTATGGTTGTTACTGATCTAATGATAGCAATAGGTCGGCCCTCTACCCCTCTTGATTTCGATGCAATAGATGGAAAACCTGTCCGCCTTATTTTCCTTATAGTTGCTCCACCCTACGCGTCAAAGCGCGAATATCTAATCCTTCTTGGAAAGATTGCAGAAACCTTCATTGAAATTTCATCTGATGAGAAATTATTTAGGATAAAGGATAAAGAAGATTTCAAGGTAGAATTATGTAATTTTTTTGGAGGTTAAATGGATAAACAACTCTTGCTTTTAATATCTTTACAGGAATTGGACATTTTTCGAAAGGAAAAAAAGAATGAAGAAAAAGTAGGCTTTGAGATCGATAATATAAAAAAAATGAAGGAGGCACGAGCAAAAATCGTATCCCAATTGAAGGATCATATATACCGTAAATATACCCGTCTGATAAAAAGATACGGTAACGCAGTTGTTCCTGTAGTCAATAATGCTTGCCAGGGTTGCTATCTTGTCCTCCCTACCCAGATGATCTCATCCGACCAGCTAAATGAATCAATCGTTACCTGCCCTAACTGCGGCCGAATTCTTTACTGGACTGACTGAGTATTCCTTTTTACAGATGTTCCGAATTAAGGGAAAATTACCTTCTTACAGGAAGAAAAGATTTAGAGAAAATCTATTTAAAATCAATTTCAAATCCCCTGTAAATACATTTAACGAGAAGAACGACAGAGTTCATTGCTTACTAAAAGATTCAAAAACAAAGGAGAAAGTTTGCATACTTGTTCATGGTCTGGGAATGAGGATTGGTTCAAAGTGGGATGAAGCTCTCCTTTATATCCCTGAAGAGATGGGGGGGTGCTTGATAGATCTCCCCTATCACCGTCACCGAGAAACCCACAAGGACTTGCTATCCGCTTTTTACGATGGTATATTTAGCCTCAATTTCTTCAGACAGGGAACCCTGGATATCATTCGAACTGTTGACATACTAAAAGATATAGGATACAAAGAGGTATATATCGTAGGCATCAGCCTCGGAAGTTTCTTTTCTCTCATGGCAATGGCTCTTGATGAACGAATCAAAAAAGGTGTGTTACTGCTCTGTGGTGGAGATGAAGGTATAATAACATGGAAGAGTCTTGCTGCTGTAAAAATTAGAAAACAGCATAAAAAAGAAGGAAAAGGATATGCTCAGTGTCTTAAGTGTCGTTCCTTCTTTCCCGATTTCCTTGAGTCAGTAAAAAATGGACATACTCCAGATGAAATAAAAAGCGATGTGATATGTTTTTATTTCGATCCACTATCTTTTGCTCCTCTCATAGAATCCGAAAGAATTCTTATGATAAACGCACTTTTTGATCTATTTATTCCAAGGGAATCAACAATAAAGTTATATAAAGCTCTCGGCAAACCTTTAATCAAATGGCTGCCAACAGGACATCTCTCCCTACCTCTATTCAAAAACAAAATCATCTCCTACATCAGAAGTTTTCTACTTTATAATCAATAAGGCCTCGATTTAACAAAGCCTGAAAATTCAGCCTTGACAATTCTCTCATTATTCATATATAAGAAATAATGGAAATTCGACAAAATAAACTTACCAGGCAATGGATTATATTTGCTCCAAATAGAAAAAAGCGTCCAAAGGATTTTAGAAAAGAAAAAACCAGGGAAGAACTCCCGGAATACGACAAAGATTGTCCCTTCTGCGCTGGAAATGAAGAGCTTCTCGTTCATCCATTTATTATAGAAACACCAGGGATAAACTATAATCCCTGGCAAACAAGGGTTCTACCGAATAAATATCCAGCTCTTGAGCCAGATAAAAGCACGTTTCGTTCTATGGAGGGAATATATATCAAGATGCCCGGGTATGGAAAACATGAAATCTTCATTGATCATCCAAAACACAACATCTGTATTGGACTAATGAAAAACGAAGAAGTTAGAGCCGTTATAGAGACTTACTGGATGAGATATAACGAATTAATGAAAGATGTAAGGAATCTTATGGTAATCATTTTTAAGAACCATGGCCCAGAAGCTGGAGCCTCCCTTTCCCATTCGCATTCTCAGTTGATTTCTACAGGAATGGTTCCTTCTCATCTCAGGGTACAGGCAGAGGAAGCTCAGAGATACTACGATGACAATGGACGATGTGTTATGTGCGATATTGTAGGTTTTGAGAGTAAATACAGAGAAAGAGTTATCATTGAAAACAACTCCTTTATTTCGTTTATACCTTATGCAGCAGAGGTCCCATTTGAAATATGGATTGTTCCAAAACGACATGAGGCCAATTTTGGGGATATAAGCGAAGAAGAAAGAATAACCTTTGCCGAAATCCTCCGGGAAGCGATGAAAAAGCTTTATGAAAAATTGAATGACCCAGACTTCAATTATGTCATAATTAGCGCACCTCGTTATAAAGCAGGAGAACCACATCTTCACTGGTATTTGAGGATTATGCCGCATCTAACAACACGGGCAGGCTTTGAGATTGGTTCTGGGATATTCATTAATCCTTCCCTACCTGAAGAAGACGCCAGTTTTCTTAAAGACTGAAATTTTTTTACTGAGAACCCGGAGGCAGGCAAAAATGGTTTTTCTTTTGGCTGGTAAAAACAGATTTAGGCCTACTAACTCATAGTTTGCATCTTGATTTTTAACTTTTCGGTGTTATTCTTAATTTAATGTATAAGGTAAAAGAGAAGGAAAAAGAGAGAGCTCTCATCATAGGTCTGGTCAGAAGATCAGACGAAAAAGAAAGAGAACTGGAAGAATTAAATGAATTGGAATCTCTTGCAAAAACATCTGGAGCGATACCCATTGAAAAGATAATCCAGGTCAAAAATAAACCAGATCCTGCAAACTTCATTGGCAGAGGGAAAGCAAAGAGCCTGGAAGATATAGATGTTGATATACTACTCTTCAATGAATCCCTCTCCCCTTCTCAGATTGCAAACCTTGAGGTCTTGACAGGGAAGAAGATCCTCGATAGGCAGGATATAATCCTGGATATCTTTGCTAAACACGCCAGAACAAGATCTGCTAAGATAGAGGTTGAACTCGCCCAGTTGAATTTTTTGCTCACCAGGCTTACCGGGAGAGGAAAAGAACTTTCAAGATTGGGAGGGACAATTGGAACAAGGGGTCCCGGTGAGAAAAAATTAGAAATTGATAGAAGAAAAATTAGGAAAGGAATTGACCATCTGAAAAAGGAACTGAGTAGAGTGGAAAAGACAAGAGAGATTCAAAGGAAACATAGAGAGAGAATGTTTACTGTTGCACTCCTTGGATATACAAATTCGGGGAAGACAACTTTACTCAATGCCTTCACTAATGCCGGAGCAGCAGCGGATGATAAACTCTTCGTAACTCTGGATCCTCTCACAAGGTTGGCTATTACAAATAAAGGCAATAAATTTCTCCTTGTAGACACGGTTGGGTTCATCCAGGGAATTCCTACTCAACTTATGGCTTCCTTTAAATCCACTCTTGAAGAGGCTGTAAGTGCTGACATTCGCCTTGTTCTTTTAGATATATCTTCGGATAACTATGAAGAGGAATTGGAAGAAACAAGAAAAATTATGGAAGACCTGGATATCTTTAATGCCGATAATATACTCATCTTTAATAAAATTGATCAGGTCGTTGATCCTGTAATATTAAACTATCTGCAAGAAAAATATCCTGAAGCTGTTTTCATTTCTGCAAAGGAAAAGAAAGGCCTTGAAAGATTATTAGAGAGGATAGATGATTATAAAAAGCGTTTCTGGAATTAGAGGAATAGTAGGGCAAGGTATTGACCCTTTAACCGTTTTAAAATTTGCTGCCCATTTCGGTGAATTCTTGGGAGGAGGAAAAATTATAGTGGGAAGAGATTCGAGAACATCCGGTTTAACTCTTAAAAAGGCTGTTATTTCAGGTCTTCTCGGAGTTGGGGTGGATGCTATTGATATTGGAATTATTCCAACACCCACCCTTCTTTACAATGTTAAAAATTCAGAAGCCTCCGGTGGTATAGTTATTACTGCATCACATAATCCCTCCCAGTGGAATGCCTTGAAACTTGTCACAACTTTCGGAGAGTTCCTTGGGAAGAATGAAGCAGAGGAATTCTTTTCTTACGAAGAAAGAAAAATTAATTGGCGCGCATCCAACAAGTTAGGCAAGGTTATCAGAAAAGAAGATGCCATAAAGAATCATATCGAAGGCGTTCTCTCTTCTGAACTAATAAACCCAGCAGAGATTAAAAATAGAAAATTTAATATTGTTATAGATTGTGTGAATGGAGGAGCCTCTTTTGCTTATCCAAAATTCTTAAAAACTCTTGACGCAAAAGTGGATTCTATTTTCTGTAACCCAGACGGAAAATTCCCCAGGAATCCTGAGCCAAGGGGAGAAAATCTTGAATCTCTATGTAAAAAAGTTAAAGAAGTTGGAGGAGATGTAGGATTTGCAACTGATCCTGATGGAGATCGCATTTCCATCGTCTCAGATAAAGGAGAACCCCTTGGTGAAGAGAACACAATAGTCCTTGCTACAAACGCCGTTTTAAAAAAGAAAAAAGGGCCAGTTGTTGTAAATCTTTCCACTACAAAGAGTGTGGAAGTCATTGCAAAAAGAGCAGGAGTACCTTTATACCGTGCTCCTGTAGGTGAGGCAAATGTCGTCTGGATGATGAAGAAAAAGAGAGCGGTTATAGGAGGGGAAGGTAACGGCGGAGTTATCAATCCAACTATTCAGTATACTCGAGATGGGATGGCTACTATGGCTCTCATCCTGCAGTATCTAACAGAGGAAGATAAGCCTCTCTCCCAGATTATGAATAAGATGCCCAGATATAAAATGATAAAAGAGGAAATAAGGATAGAAGATCGAGAAGATGGAAGAAAATTCATCCAGAGGGTAAAAAATGCCAACAAAGATAAAAAACTGGTCTTGCAAGATGGAGTGAAGATCATTGAAGAAGATCGGTGGGTCCATGTGAGGATGAGTGGAACAGAACCTGTAATTAGAATTATTGCAGAAGGCCCAACTCTGGAAAGCGCCAGGGAATTATCTATGAAAGCAAAAAAACAGGGGAGGAAATAAATGTGTGGAATTGTGGGTTATGTAGGAAATAAGGATATAAATTCTGTCCTTATGGCAGGTCTTTGGAAATTAGAATACAGGGGTTATGATTCCTCGGGAGTTGCATCTATTGTAAATGGAGATCTTGAAGTTCGGAAGGTTAAAGGAAGACTAATGAATCTCCAAGAAATCCTTGCAGATAAACCTCTTTCTGGGAATTTAGGAATAGGTCACACAAGATGGGCAACTCACGGGGAACCATCAGAACAGAATGCACATCCTCAGGTTGATTGTAAGAACGAGATTGCAATTGTCCACAATGGTATAATAGAGAACTATTACTCTCTGAAAGAGGAACTCATAAAAAAGAAGCATGTCTTTAGATCAGATACGGATACGGAAGTTATCGCCCACCTTGTTGAGGAGAATTATAATGGAGATCTTAAAGAAAGTGTCCTTAAGACTGTTTCACGCCTTAAAGGATCCTTTGCAATAGCCGTAATCTCTGTATCGGAACCAGATAAAATTGTGGCCTACAGGTTTGGTAGTCCTTTAATTGTCGGTTTAGGCAAGGATGAGAACCTGCTTGCATCTGATATTTCAGCTCTTATGGATCATACCAGACGAGTCGTTATTATGAGTGATGGAGAAATGGTAGTTCTTAAAAGGGAGGAAGTGAAATTTTACGATAAGGATGGAAAAAATATTGAAAAGGAAGAGAAAAAAATAAAGTGGAGTCCAGCTACCATTCAGAAAGGGAAGTTTCCTCATTATATGCTAAAGGAAATACATGAACAGAAAGATATAATCCAGAAGAATGTTAACCTCCGAATTAAGGGTAGTGAATTTGATTTTGGTGAAAATTTCCATTTCTCACCTCAAGAACTTGCACATTTATCTCATATAGTAATTCAAGCCTGCGGGACCTCATGGCATGCTGGGTACATCGGGAAATACCTATTTGAAGACTTCGCCAGGGTGCGAACAGAGGTCGATATATCCTCTGAATTCAGATATAGAAATCCTGTATTTGATGGAGAACCGCTTGTTATGGCTATTAGCCAATCGGGAGAAACTGCCGACACTCTTGCTGGTATTCGGGAAGCAAAAGCAAAATTTCTGAAGGTTCTTTCTCTGGTAAATGTTCGCGAAAGCACAATTTCAAGAGAATCAGATAGCACCATCTATCTCAATGCCGGTTCTGAGATAGGCGTTGCCTCTACAAAGGCTTATACATCCCAGATCTTCCAGCTGTATCTCTTTGCTCTCTATCTCTCAAGACTCAAATGGGCATTAGGTTCTTCAGAAATAGAGGAAAAGATAAAAGAGGTAAAAGGAATACCCGAGAAAATAGAAAGAATATTGAAGGAAGCTGTTAAAATCAAGAAGATTGCAAAGAAGTATAAAGATGGGAAAGATTTTATGTTTATAGGAAGGGGAATAAACTATCCTTCAGCCCTCGAGGGAGCCTTAAAATTAAAGGAGATATCTTATATCCATGCAACAGGTTATCCAGCAGGTGAGATGAAACACGGACCAATTGCTCTGATATCCAAGGACAGCCCTGTGGTAGCAATAGCCCCACAATCCTCTGTATATGAAAAGATGTTGAATAATATTGAGGAACTTAAGTCTCGGGGAGCAAAGGTCATCATTATAGGTTCAGAGGGTGATAAAAGAATTAAAGAAATTGGGGATGATATCATCTATATACCTTTATGTGAAGAAAATCTCTCCCCCATTCTCGTAGCCATACCCCTCCAGCTATTTGCCTATTATATCGCTGCCCTTAATGGTAGAGATGTTGACCGCCCCAGGAATTTAGCAAAATCGGTTACTGTAGAATGAATATTTTACTCTTGATTTCTTTTACCTTTTTATCAGTTCCTGCCCACTCAAGAATTGTCTATTTCGGTAGTGCCTTTTCTTCTTATCAAGATGAAAGAGGAAATCTCTTCTGGAATCCAGCCGGAATGGGAAAAAGAGGATATCTTGCCTCTATCTATAGTTATTCTGACCTTATTTTTGGTTCCTTTGGAACTATACAGAAGTTTGATGATTTTACACTTGGAGCAGGTCTTCAGTTTCTGAACTCGGGGGACATAACAAAGACCAACATGATGGGAGATTCCATAGGTAAATTCTCCTACTATTCCTTTGTCCCTGTAATTGCGGGAAAATATAGGATGGGAAGGTTTAATTTGGGCGGGAAGTTAATTTTCCCATATTCAAGCGCAGACGACTATAATAGTTTTGGAGCGGGAATGGATTTAGGTATTATATATGAATTAAATAAAAGTTTTTCCTTTTCTCTCTATGGTAGAAATATTGGAAGACAGATTGATGAATTTGTATCAAAAAGAGAGAATTTTCCAAGCGAGTTTAGATTGGGCTCACTTTACAATTGGGAGAATGTGGGTTTTGCCCTTGAATACAGCATCCCTTTTGGTTTTTGTTCATCCCTCTCCTTAGCACTTAATAGAAATTTCGAAATGGCAATTGGATACAATTATGGCCTTAAAGATTTAAGTAATGACAGGAGTTTGTACGCTCTCTCGGGCCTTTCTTTTGGAATTCGGGTTAGATATAGAGACATCGTTATCGATCTTGGCTCTGTCCTGTACGGTCCTTTTGGCATAAGTAAAACTATAGCAATAGGGTATGGAAGTTAGGAATGGGAAAAACTTTTGTGGAAAAGATGCTGGCTGGAAAAGCAGGAGAAATTGTTACAACTTCCCCTGATTGGATTCTCTCCCATGATAACACATCTGCCATTATAAAGAAGTTCGAAAGGACAGGGGCTAAGAAGGTGGCCAACCGTGAGAAATGTGTTATAGTCCTCGACCACACGGCTCCAGCATCTTTAGAAAAATATGCAGATAATCACAAAAAAATTAGAGAATGGATTCAAAACCAGGGAATTAAAAATTTCTTTGATGTCGGGAGGGGTATATGCCATCAGGTCCTAACAGAGGAAGGTTTCGCTCTCCCTGGTTCAATTATAGTTGGTGCAGATTCCCATACCACAACCTATGGCGCCTTTGGGGCATTTTCCTGCGGAATAGGAAGAAGCGAAGTCGCCGCTGTCTGGGCTTTGGATGAAATATGGTTCAGGGTTCCTGAGACCATAAGGATTAAGATAAATGGGAAACTTCCAGAGGGGGTCTTTGCAAAGGATGTTGTCCTCTACATTACAGGGAAGTTGGGAACAGATGGTGCTCTTTATAAATCCATTGAGTTTAGCGGAGAAACAGTTGATAAATTTTCGATTTCCTCCAGGATGGTTCTCACCAATGTTGCTGCTGAGATGGGAGCAAAGAATGCCTGGATCGAAGCAGACGATAAGACTCTATACTATCTTGAGGGAAGGGCACGAAACGAATTTGAAGTCATTACCTCGGATCGGGATGCCGATGTCGAAAAAGAATTCGAATTTGATATAAGAACTCTCGTACCTCAGATTGCAGCGCCCCACGAGGTGGATAATGTCCATCCAGTGGAGGAATATAAAGGAATAAAATTTCAAGAGGGTTTCATTGGAACTTGTACAAATGGAAGGTTAGAGGATCTTGAGGTTGCAGCGGAGATATTAAAAGGAAAAAAGGTGCATCCCGGCGTTCGTTTGATCATTATTCCTGCGAGCAGGGAAATCTACACTGAGACAGCAAAAAGAGGTTATCTTGAGATTTTTTCTGAAGCTGGAGCTCTTATCCAGAGCCCTGGCTGTGGACCTTGCCTTGGTGCTCATCAAGGAGTTCTAGCTCCAGGTGAGAAGGCATTATCAACAGCCAACAGGAATTTCAAGGGAAGAATGGGATCAAGGGAAGCTGAGATATACCTTGCTTCACCAGCTACTGTTGCAGTATCCTGCATCAGGGGTGAAATTGTGGATCCAAGAGAAGAGGTATAGAATGGGAAAAGTATTCAAGTACGGAGATAACGTCAATACAGATGTGATTTTCCCGGGAAAGTATACTTATTCTATTGATGAACCAGAGGAGATGGCAAAACATGCAATGGAGGATTTAGATTCCGACTTTGCCCGTTCTGTAGAAGAGGGAGATATTATAGTTGCCGGTTTAAACTTTGGGATGGGTTCATCTAGAGAGCAGGCGGCCATTTGTCTCGTTTATTCAGGAATTAAGGCTATAATTGCACAGTCATTTGCCAGAATTTTCTTCAGGAATGCAATAAACAATGGGCTCCCTGCGATTATCCATTCACAGGCCGCCAATGAGATTTCTGATGGAGACGAAGTGTATGTAGATCTTAAGAAAGGTTTTATAAAGACTAAAAATAAGAAATTCACCTTTTCACCTTATCCTGATAGGTTGCTTGATATTCTAAACTCAGGCAATCTCATTAATTGGGTCAAAAAGGAACTAATTCAAAGAAATTTGGATTAATCCAATCCTTCTATAAGTAATAAATTAAGCAGGCTTTTCTACCTTTATATCGCGAATCTTTAGGGTTATATTTTTTGACCAGTCATCAATAAAGGGAGTATAGGCAATGTTTATTCTTGGTTCTCTTTTCAAAAATTCAAGTTTTTTCCCCTGGGAAAAGCCAATGCTTGGAAAATATTTATCATCCTGCCGAACCATGAATTTTAAATGGTTCTTTCCCACTATCTTTGGAGAGCCTACTATCTCGAGGTTGGAAGTGGAAAAAATTGGACTGGGGTTGCCAACTCCGAAGGGAGCAAGGAAGCTAATCTTTTTTATCAATTCATCGTTTATAAAATGAAGAGAAAGAGGAAAATCCACTGTTATTTTTCTTGTCAGATCTTTTTCTTTTAGTTTTTCTCTAACTACTCTGTTAAAAATTTCCTTAAATGGTTTGATATTTTCCTTTTTTATACTGATTCCGCAAGCCTGAGGATGTCCACCAAAATCCTCTAAAAACTCCTCTGCTTCAACCAGAGCTTCCATAATGTCAAATTCAGGGATGCTTCTCCCGGACCCCTTACAAATATCTTCTTTTTCTGCTATAAGAATGGTTGGACGATAAAATTTTTCTGCAATTTTTGAGGCGACAATCCCAACCACACCTTCATGCCACTTGGGATGAGAGAGGACTATGCCCTCTCTATTTGTTTTCATATCCAGAGATTGGAGAATTTTCAGAGCACTTTTTAGAATCTGTTCCTGTAACTTTCCTCTTTCGGTGTTATAATCTTCAAGAATTTTTGCGAGTCTTTCTGCTTCTTTTTCGTTATAAGTAGTTAAGAGTTCAACGTTTTCCCCTGCCTCCTTTAGCCTCCCAAGAGCATTTATCCTTGGAGCAAGGATGAAACTAATATGATTGGCTTTTATCCTCCCTTTATATTCTGCGTTTCTAAGGAGCGCTTTTATCCCGGGTCTTCTCCTCTCGTTCATTATCTTAAGACCCAGCAAGGTTATAACCCTGTTCTCTCCTGTAAGTGGCATTACATCTGCAACGGTGCCTAGGGCAACAAGGTCAAGGTTCCAAAAGAGGAAATTCTGGGGAAAATTGGATATCTTTTGGATTCCCTGACATAGTTTGAATGCTACTCCAACGCCGGCAAGTTCCTTATAAGGATATTCTTTAGAGAGTTTCGGATTTATAACAATATCTGCAGGATTTTCTCTGGCTGGTATGTGATGGTCTGTAATGATTATATCCATTCCGAGTTCCTTTGCGAGTTTGATCTCTGAGGTTGCATTTATACCGCAGTCCACTGTGACAATGAGCTCGGTGCCTCTTTCTCTTAACTTCTGAATCCCATTTTTATTGAGACCATACCCCTCTTTCAGCCGGTGAGGAATATAATAATCCACATCGGCATTCAATTTTCTAAGGATAATAAGAAGTAAAGCTGTTGCTGTAACACCATCTGTATCGTAATCTCCATAAATCGAAATTTTCTCTCTATTCTCGATAGCTTTGATTATTCGTCTTGAACCTTCTCGAACATTTTTAAGTTTAAAAGGATCATTGAAACTATCAATATCAGGGTTTAGAAAGGTATCGATTTTAGAGATTCCTCTTACATTGAGGAGGTATTCTATAATTTTATCTGGATCCTGTTCCTGGATCCTTTCTCTACTCCTGAATTTCCATTTCATTTAGAACAGCTTGAATTTTATCTACTACCGAGATTTAAAAATATCTCTGGGTTCTTTGATGTCCTTAAGAATCTCTATAGCACTCTGAATATACTCATCTTGTGGTATTCTTTCCTTGTATTCACCTTTTATTCCACCTTTGTTGTAGGCAAGTCTTAATTTCAGGTCTCTTTTGATATCAATAGAGGCACTATCCCACTGAGATTGAGTAAATTCAATCCCTTCTTTTGAAACTTTTTTCTTATATTCTTCCAACATATAGGGGGTGACAGATTCGACGTCGGGATGTTCTGCTGTGTAATGGACAATGAAGTCGAAGCCAATATTATGGAGAAAGATCTTCTTGTAGAGCTTTGATACTTCTAAATTAAGAGTTGAATCAGGGGCTATTCCTCCCCCACCCTTGACTTTTCTATGCAATGGACCCCTTGTGTGATATTCCTTAGTTGTATCCTGAACCAATTCCTTATCAATGCATCGTCCTGAAGGTGTATGGTATCTTGCAATGGTCAGCTTTAATGCCTTCTCATTATAGAGTGGATAAATTCTCTGGACTGAGCCTTTCCCAAAAGTTCTTGAACCAAAGAGGAAGCCACGATCCCAATCCTGTATAGCTCCAGCGACAATTTCTGCTCCGCTAGCTGAAAAACCATCCACAAGGACAACAAGAGGGTAAGCTTGATAGATACCACTTTCAGAATTATAAGATTCGTGTACTGCTTTTCCTTCTGTATAAACAATTTCTTTTCCTTCTTCAATAAAGAGAGAAGCAGTTTTTACTGCCTGGGAAAGAACACCGCCCGGGTTACTTCTTTCATCAAGGATAAACTTCTTTGCTCCAATATTTATAAGGGAATCAAGAACATTCTTTACCTCTTTAGATGTTGTTTGGCTAAATGAATTGATGCGGATATATCCAACATCGCTTTCTACAATTACAGCGTAGGGAACGGATTTAATTTTTATTATATCCCTCGTTATGGTAAAGTCCATTGGTTTATCAACACCTTCTCTCGAAATGGTTATAGTTACTTTTGTCCCAGGCTTCCCACGCATTATAGAAACAGCCTTGTTCAAGTTCATATCCTTTGTAGAATTTCCCTCAATCTTAATGATCTCATCTCCCTGAATTAGACCAGCATTATAAGCCGGTGTACCTTCTATTGGTGATATTATAGTGATATAGTCTCCTTGCTTTGATATTCTTATTCCAAGACCACCAAATTTTCCCTTGGTTTCTATCATCAAGTTCTCATAGTCCTGTTTTTTGAGGTATGTTGTATGCATATCAAGACTGTCAGCAATTGCTTCTATGGCGTAATCCAGTAATTTTTCAGTTTTTACTGGATTTACATAATAGTCCCGCACCAGACGCATAACCTGATCTATAGTTTTCATCGCAGTAAATACATTCATGGATGAATAAACGAAACCTCCGAAGGAAAAAATTACCAGAAGAACCAAAATTATATACTTCTTTCTATTCATAATTGACCTCCTCAATTAGAGCCAGTACTTTGCCTTTTATTTTCTGGTGAATATTATCTATTGTATCCTCTGCGTCTATCAAGGTTATTCTGAGAGGGTTATCTTTCACAAGTTTTAAATAAGCATCTCTTACACACCTGTGAAAGTCAATGCTTTCTCTTTCAATTCTGTCGGGATAACGAACCCTTTTTTGAACAATTGCCGGATCAACATCGAGAAGAAATGTCAAGTCAGGTTCTATATCCCTAAATACCTCTAAATTCTTTATTGTTTCTATTTCCTTTTTGGGGATACCTCTCCCAGCCATTTGATATGCAATAGTTGAATCAAAATGCCGGTCTGAGATTACTATTTGCCCCTCTTGTAGTTTTGGCCTAATTATCTCACTGATGTTCTGAGATCTATCAGCAAGATAAAGAAAGAATTCTGTATATGAATTGATTCCCCTGGATCCCTGAAGGAGTATTCCTCTTATCTTTCTCCCTGGCTTTGTTCCACCCGGTTCTCTGGTGAGAAAAACTTCATAACCATCAGAGACTAAACTTTCATACAATAATTGAGATTGAATCGATTTACCTGAACCTTCAACACCTTCAAAGGTTATGAATATACCAGGTTCATTCTTTCTTTTCCTTGCTATCTTTTAGCCTTTCCTTTCTCTACTTTTTTGAGTTTTGCGTATTTTTTAATAAATTCTTCTGTCTTTTCTTTAGCTATGGAATCTGGATACTGAACCGGTGGGGATTTCATCAGATACGAAGAGGGCTCAATGAGAGGTCCAGCAATTTTATGATCTAGAGCAAGTTTCATCAGTCTGATTGCATCTATCGTAACCCCTGCTGAATTTGGTGAATCCCAGACTTCCATTTTTATTTCTACATTTAGGGGAACATCCCCAAAGGTTTGTCCTTCCATTCTCATCCATGCCAATTTTCTATCGGTTAGCCATTCAATATAATCAGAGGGCCCTATATGAATATTTTTCTTTCCTATATCATAAGGGAGAAGAGAAGTAACTGCCTGAGTCTTAGATTTTTCCTTTGAGACGAGTCTCTCTCGTTCCAACATATTGAGGAAATCTGTATTCCCACCTACATTTAATTGGAATGTCCGTTTCAAACGAACCCCACGATCATTGAAAAGTTGAGTTAGGACTCGATGAGTTATTGTTGCCCCTACCTGAGATTTTACATCATCGCCAATTATAGGAAGCCCTCTTTTTCTAAAGCGTTCACCCCAGTATTTTGAAGAAGCTATGAATACAGGTATTGCGTTTATAAAACCGACTCCTGCCTCGAGTGCCTGCTCAATATACCATTTTGTGGCTTCTTCACTCCCTACTGGAAGAAAACTAATTATCAGATCTGCTTTGGTTTTCTCTAACACTTTAACAATGTCTACTGTTGACCCAGGAGCCTTTTCAATGATATTCTTTAAGTATTTACCTATGCCGTCATGAGTCATTCCTCTCTGCACTTTAACATCTAAATTCGGGACATCAGTAAATTTGTATGTATTATTAGGATATGCAAAGATCGCTTCGGAGAGATCTTTACCAACTTTTGTCTTGTTTATATCAAAAGCAGCTACAAACTCTATATCGCTTATATGGTAACCTCCAAGATTTACATGCATTAACCCCGGTACACTCTTATCTGGATCTGCATTCCTATAATAATGAACTCCCTGAACAAGAGAGGATGCACAATTACCAACGCCTACTATGGCAACTCTTACTTTATCATCCATTAATCGCCTCCATTTTTCAATTTTTTATATGCTATTGCTATCCTCTGGATAGCAGTTATATTGGTCCCAATTGCTAAAATTACCATAAAATAAACAATAAAATGAGGCCCACTCAATAACCCAATAATTACTATTATAATTCGCTCAACCCTTGTAAATAAACCATTTTTAATTTCTACACCAAGTGAGTCTGCCTTTGCACGAGTGTAGCTTGTTATATATGCTCCCATCATACTTGCAAGACTCAAAAAGGTTAGTATCGTTCCCCTGCCAGCAATCGCTATAGCCGAAAATATAAAAAAATCTCCGTATCTGTCAAGTGTCGAGTCAAGAAACGCTCCAACTTTAGAACACCCCTGGGTTCTTCTTGCTACTTCTCCATCAATTGCATCAATAAGGGTTCCCAATATTAGAATTAAACCACCGATTCTAAATTTTCCAAACCCAATAAATACAGAAGACAATGCTACTATTGCTAATCCTGATAGAGTTAATATGTTCGGAGGTATGAACGAAAGCATTTTTGTCATAGGTAAAAGGAGGCTCCTCCCCTTCTCTCTTATCTTATTCCACTCCAATTGCAACCTCCAATAAGTACGACAAATTCCCCTTTCAGGGGAGGTAAATTCTTTTTTACTTCTTCTGGTTTTCCTCTGAGAACTTCCTCATGGATCTTTGTCATCTCTTTTACTACCGTAACTTCTCGGTTTGGCATAATTTGTTCAAATTCACTAAGTAGTCTTTTTATCCTCTTGGGAGACTCGAAGATTATTATTGTTCTTTTCTCACCCTTCAGTTCTTGGAAAATTTTATACCTCTTTCCTTTTCCTCTTGGCAGATATCCTTCGAAAATAAACTTATCGGGAGGAAGCCCTGAAAGAATAAGAGAGTTGATGACAGCAGATGGTCCTGGAAGGCTAGTAAATGGTATGTCATTCTTTATAAGACTTTTCACAAGATAAAAACCCGGATCTGATATGAGAGGGCTACCCGCAGAGGAAACAAAGAAAATATTTAATCCTCCTTTTAATTTTTCCAGAATCCATTCTGTTCTGCTCTTTTTATTGTAGTCGTTGTATGATTTCGTAGGTTTATTTATACCGTATCTATTCAGAAGGATTTTAGTCTTTCTAGTATTCTCACAGATGATATAATCTACTTCTTTCATTATCTTTACAGCTCTGTAGGTTATATCCTCAAGATTGCCAATAGGGGTCGCCGTAAAATAGATCAAATTTTACTCTCTATATATCTAATCTGGAAAGTTTGGAGTGTTCGAAGAACCCGGCGCTTTTCAAGGCAAAACGGTAATCTTTTATTGAATTATAAATAATTCCATCGGTTTTTCTTCCCAGAACTACGAAGACGCCATCAGTGAATTGGTCGATCCAAATAGCAAAAGCTATGGTTATTTCCTCATCCGTACCTATAAAAGGCTTATAACTAATTGAGAGGTCGTCTGCAACCTGGAAGTTCTTAAGGACTTCCTTTGACATAGATGCGTTTTCATAGGCGGGGATGAGCGTTTTTCTGACAAAAGAGTGGCCTACTACATCTGTAAAAGATTTAATAAGAGAATTGAAGAATTTTATATATAGTCCAATAAGAGCAGGGTTTGCCTGTTCTTTTAGTTTCCTTTCTTTATATGCGCTTAGCAGCATACCTTTCTCATTTTNCAGTAATGCAATTAGGATTTTGAGATTGACCTTTTTCTTGTTTTTGTTAATGGGATAGATTAGATCGGGCTTTCCTTTCCGAAATTTAACAAAAGAGTATTTCCCTTTTTTATTGAGAGCAAGAAAGCCTCTAAAGTTGAGCTCTTTTAATTTCTTAAATAGAGAGTCTAAATTGATATTTTCAATCATCAAATTGGCAAAGAGAGGTTTTTCTTTAAATAATGAAATTATTATAGAAAGGAGGTCTTCTTCTATCTGATAGACATTGACTATACCTTGATGGGCTTTCTTTGCTTTTTCTATAATTTCTTCCAGTGGATACTCTTCAAATTTATCGTCTTTTTCCCCTGCTGCTGTCACTGCACTACCATCTCTTAGAAATAGGTACTCAAGAGAATCAGGATATTTTATTTCAATATATCCTGTAAGATGCCCCTCCCTAGCCTTCTTAGATTGGTTTAAGATGTTATCAAAATTAACAAATTGAATTGCAGCATCTTTTAATAAAAAATTTCCTTTAGGAAAACTCATTTTAATCCTTCTAACAGTATTATATGCTGTTGATAAGTATTGTCAAGAGATTACAAAAATTTTTGGTATTCTCCCTGCATCTTTACTACTCTTATCCACAAGTTCTTTGTAAATAGAAAATATACTTGACAAGAATTATAAAATCGCTAATTTTCTAATAATTGGAGGTTACCATGAAAATAATAGGAGAAAAGTGGATAAATAAAGATGAAAAAATCAAGATAAAGAATATCTTTAAAAGCTATCTTATTCAGAAAGAAGGTAAAATATGAAGGTAAAAGATGAAATATTTAGAGAATATGACATAAGGGGAATTGCAGATTCAGAACTTACCAGTGATTTTACCTATCACCTCGGTAGAGCTTTTGGAACCCATCTTAAGAGGAATGGATTCACAGAGCTTGTCGTAGGCAGAGACGTTCGAAAGAGTTCTCCCAGGCTATTTGAAAATCTCTCACGGGGTATTACAGAAAGCAGTTGTAATGTCCACAATATAGGTGTAGTCCCTTCGCCACTTCTCTATTTTACCATCTATCATTATGACCTCGGCGGTGGTGTAATGATAACGGGAAGCCATAATCCAATAGAATACAATGGTTTTAAGTTGATGAAGGGAAAAGATACAATTTATGGCAAGGAAATTCAGAGGATTAAGAGGTTGATAATAGAGGAAGACTACGAAGAGGGCAAAGGTAATATAACCAAAAAGAATATAGTGGAAGATTATCTTAACTATACCTCTTCTCTCATATTTCCTGAGAGGAAACTTAAGGTAGTGATGGATCCTGGAAACGGAACGGGTGGGCCCATTGCAACGGAATTATTCAAGCGCATTGGAGCAGAAGTAGATTGTATAAATTGCGAACCGGATGGGAACTTTCCCAATCATCTCCCTGACCCAACTGTAGTAGAATATACAAAGCAACTTTCAGATAGGGTAAAAGAAACAAAGGCTGAATTGGGCATAGGTTACGATGGTGATGCAGATCGGGTGGGGATAGTTGATGAGAAGGGAAAACTTGTCTTTGGAGACCAGGTACTCGGTGCCTTATCAAAACAGGTCCTTTTAAAAAACCCTGGGGCTCAAGTCATTTTCGATGTGAAATGCAGTAAGGGTTTAGAAGAGTGGATTAGGAAACTTGGAGGCAAGCCTGTGATGTGGAAAACAGGTCATTCTCTCTTGAAGGCTAAAATGAAAGAAATCGGAGGTCTTATTGCTGGAGAGATGAGTGGCCATATCTTCCTTGGAGATAATTACTATGGTTATGATGATGCAATTTTTGTTTCTGCAAGATTCTATGAAATTGTTTCCAAAACCGATAAAATTGTATCTGAAATAATAAAGGAAATGCCTTATTACGAAAGCACTCCAGAAATTCGAACCGAGGTCGGTGAAGAAGCCAAGTGGAAAATCGTGGAGGAAGCCAAAAAAAAATTCGGGAAGGAATATAAAACAATCCAGATCGATGGAGTAAGAATCCTCTTTGGAGACGGGTGGGGTTTGATTAGAGCCTCAAACACTCAGCCTGTGGTGGTCACACGGTTTGAGGCAACTACAAAAGAAAGACTGGAGGAGATAAAAAACCTTGTAACTAATTTTATAAATGAAAAGAAAAGAGATTATAAGTGAACTCATCGGGATAGCCGAAAGATTGGGAATAAAGATAATAGAAGATAGATTGCTAAAGAAAGGCGGCTATTGCAGGGTTTTTATGAATAAATACCTCATAATGGACAAGAAGACTTCGGAAAAAGATAAAATGGACCTCCTTATTAAGGCGTTAAAGAGGAATAATCTTGACGAGATCTATATAACGCCCAGAATAAGGGAGTTATGCAATGAAGAGGAATAGACTAGGGCTTGCTTTCGGAGGAGGAGCAGGAAAGGGTGTAGTCCATCTTGGCGTTATAAAAAGTCTTGAGGAAGAAGGCATAAAGCCTGATGTTGTCACAGGAACCTCGATTGGAGCCCTTATAGGTTCTATTTATTCTTATGGATATGATTTTAGCGAAATAGAGAGAAGAGCTCGGGAAATTATAAAGACTGACGAATTTAAACAATTGGGTTTTGAATTCTTCGCTGATCACAGAAAGGAACATTTTCTTGAGAGGTTGAATTCTTATCTCAAAGAAAGGCTTACCTATGCAAAAATGGCAGTTACACCTTTTATTACAAAAAGAGAAACATTGAAAAAGGTTGTTGATAAGTTAGTTCCTGATGTTAATATTGAAGATTTACCAATACCTTTTGCCAGTGTTACATTGGATATTGTATCTGGAAAGGATGTATTTATTACCAGAGGGTCTCTCCGCGATGCAGTCTTAAAATCCATTTCCATCGCTGGCATCTTTCCCGTATGGAAAGGAGACGGTAAGATAATTGTCGATGGTGGACCAACCTCGAATGTTCCCGTGGAAGCTTGCCTGTCTCTTGGAGCAGATAGCGTAATTGCTGTTAGCCTCTCCAATAGACTTTCCCCTAACTTCAACACAAAATCAGCCCTCTCCATAAACTTCAGGATTGATGAAATTGCGAAATACAGATTGAACAGGATACAAATAGAAAAAGCGGATGTTCTGATTGAACCTGCAGTCGAGTCCATTCACTGGGCAGATTTCACAAAGATCGACTACGGAATAAAGGCTGGATATGAAACAACCAGAGAAAAACTTCCTGAAATAAAGAAATTAATAAAGAGGCCTTTGTCCTCCAGATTAAAAAGAATTTTTCTTAAAAAACCATTTTAGAAACATTTTAAAACTTTCTACCACTGTCAATTTAGCTCTAGAGTTCCACGCAGTGGGCCTTCCATTTTACATATAAAAGAATTACACTTGACAAAGCAAAAAGAGAGAATATATTTAATAATAGATTTAGGAAATACTCAATTTGGTTTTCTAAATTGTACTTTTAAAGAGGAGGAACTAAAAATGAGATTTTATTCATCGGAGAATTCTATGGACGAAAAGTTAGGTGACATTATTTAAAAAGGAGGTATCTTTATGAAAAAGTTAAGTTTAGTTATTATTTTGTTGGCAGTGCTGTTTTGTGGTAATGCAC
>JGI24025J20009_10000032_pt1 | contig 98051 bp, 153 predicted proteins | sample Cruoilmetagenom3_FD_20009 | JGI IMG/M metagenome (IMG submission 20009)
TATTAATACCTTTGCCAACTTTGCCTTAGCCTCTGCAAAAGCTACTGGATTAACTATTGATGCTGTAAATGGTTTAGCAAGTGCATTATCAAATGCATCCTTTAATGCATCAACAATAGGTACACAAATTAGAAAACTTACAATAGCCTTAAGTAGTAATAGTGGGGCTGTTCAAAAGTATTTTGAAACTATTGGAGTTAATCAAGCAAATTTAGCTAAAAGAATATCTCAAGGTGGAGAAGAAAGTAATAAAGCCTTATTAGAATTCTTAGAGAAAATAAAAAGTTTTAATAGAGAAAGTTATAATGAAGCATTAAGTGGAGTAGAAGTTCTTACAAAGAATGTTTTACAAGCTATTCAAAATAATGCTGGTGAGATACAAGTAAACTTAAGAGAAAGTTTAAATGTTACTTCTGAGGAACTAGATAAAGCTAAAAATATTACAGAAGATTATAGAAAGACATGGGCTAAATTTGGAGAAAATGCTAAAGGTATTGCTCAAAGTGTTTTTGACCCTTTCATTGATAAAGCAACAGAATTAGCAAGAGCTATGAATAATACTGTTGATGAGTTTAAATTCTTTGGAGTAGCTGTTAGTAAAGATGTTCAATTAAGTACTCTTACAAATGCTATTGATACAACCTCAACTTCTTTTAATAAGTTCAAAAAGGGATTAGGTGATACAAAGGAATTTGAAGAAGTTACTAATAGATTAGACTTAATAAGAACTACTTTATATACATTAAAGACTCAAGCTAAAGATGACAATGATTATGCTAGTATTTCAAAAATTAATGAATTACTTAAAAAAACTAATACTTTAAATCAAGATATAACAAAGAATAAATCAAATATTCTAAGTTCATTAAACAAAAATCAAGTTGATTCTCAGATAAAAAGTTATACAGCCCTTATTGAAAAGAACAAAGAGTTACTAAATAGTGATTCTATTAAAGAGGGTTCTAAACAATGGGAAAGTATTAATAATCTAATAATAACTTATGAAAACAATATTAAATCTTTAAAAGGTAGTTTAGGGGATTTGGAAACTATCCCTTTTAAAAATACTTTAAAGTTTTTTAGTTCAGCAGATTTAGACAATGTAAATGCTTCTATAACTAAAATAAACAAAAGTGTTGATATAGCAAAAGGTAAAGACTTAGATATTCTAAAAGGTTTAAACTTAGATAGACTTAATAGAATACAAAAAGAGATACCTACATTTGTAACTAAAATTCAAAGTGACTTAGAAGCAAGTGGTATTAAATTAGATTTATCAGGAGTTACTACCTTTGGGGATGTATCTTCTGAGGCTATTAGAATTCAAGAAGAAATTTATAAGTTACAACAAAGTAAAGAAGGTAAATCAAAACAAGAGGTTTTAAATATTGATTTACAAGTTAACGCATATACAAAAGCCTTTGAACAATTAACTAGAATAAATGAAGCTCAAAATTCTATCTTAAAATCACAAGAGAAGATAGAAACCAAACAAAAAGCTCAAACCTCAGAAACAGAAAAACAACTTAAACAACAAGATTCTAAAACAAATAAAATGATAACACAACTTGTTGAACAAGCTAAGATAAACTCTCTTAATAGAGAAACCTCAGATTTACTTTTATTAGAATTAAATGTTAGAGGGGAAAACTATGCTAAGTTAGTTTCAGAAGAAGCAAAACAATTAGCAATAACTAAATTATTAAAATTAGGAAATGAATACCAAAAAGCACAAACTAAAGAAGCAAATGCTATTGATTTAGCTTATGGTAGAGTTGAGAATAAAATAAAGACTCAACAAATAAGAGTAGATGAATTAATTGGTAAGAAGAAAGAAGAACTAGCTTCAGAGAAAGCTTTAAGAGATTTAAGAGCTTCAAAAGACTTTCAAAAGTTATCAGAAGAAGAACAACAAAATCAAACAAAAGCTTTAGAAAATATTATAGCACAAGAGAAAGCATATCAAGGATTAAATAAAGCCTTTACAGATTATGCTAAAGAAGTTCCTACCTTAAATGAAGCCCTTGAACAAGTAGGTAATGTAGGACTTCAATCATTAGAGAATGGTATGATGGATTTCTTTGATGTTACTTCTGAGGGGTTCGGGGATTTAGAAACCCTAGCAAAAGGTGTTATTAAATCTATTTACCAAGAACTTATTAGAACATTAATTGTTAAACAAGCTGTTTCAGGAATAGGAAGTTTATTTGGATTTAGTGAGGGGGGAGAATTACCAATAACTGCTAAAGCAAATGGAGGATTTTTATCTACTAAGAAATTTGCTAATGGAGGAATACTTAGTGGAGGTTCAGGTGTTAGGGATGATTTATATTTAGGCTCTGCTAGTGGCTCCCATGTATTTGCAATGGGAGGAGAATATTTCACTAAAAAAGACTCCGTTAATTCTGATACAAGACCAATGCTTGATTATATTAATAAAAATGGAACAGTTCCTCAAATGGGTGTTACAGGAGCAACTATTGTAAATACCCCTACAACAATTAATATTGAAAATAGTACGGGAACACCTATTGAAGCAGATATGATTGAAGAGCTTACTAAGAATAATGAAAATGATGAATACGAAAAAGTAATTAATATTATGTTAAGAGCTAAAAACGAAGATTCAAGAATAAGAAGTTTATATTAAAATAAGAAAGGAGGGTGTATATGGCATTACCAGTTTTAGAGTTTCCTTCATATGAAGATTGTAATTATCCCTCTTCCCTAGATGTTGAAAGGGAAGATAATAGCATACGAACAGATATGCAAAATGGTACAGTTAAAGTTAGACCTTGGAGTACAAAAACAAGAAAAACTTTTAATTTAGATTTTCCTTTAAGGACTTTTACAGAAGCAAGTGTTTTAGAGGATTTTTATAATGATGTTCAAATGTATACACCTTTTACTTGGACACACCCTACTGATAAAGACCTTCTTGGAGATTTTCTGCAATATGCAGTAAGATTTAAAGAGCCAATTACAGTAGAACAAGACGGAAGTAAACCTTTCATAAAGAATATCTCAATGGTATTAGAGGAGATATAAATGGCAATAGATTTAACAGATGAAACACAAGAAGAGATTAATAAATTCTTTCAAGATAAAGCTTGGATAACATTACTTACAATAAAAGACCCAAGTGGAAATCTAATATCAAACTTATGTGTTAATACAGAAGATGTAACATTTAATGGAGAAGTTTACTCTATGACAAATGTTGAGATAGGAGAAATTCCACAAGCAACTACTGGAACATTACCTAAAGTACCTCTTAAAGTACAAAATGTTGATAGAATAATTGGTCAATTAGTTGAAGCTGATGATAACTTTGGGAGTGAGTGGGTTATTGGTATAAGAGTTGTACACGAAAATCACTTAGGTTCCTCTCCTACATTAGACCCTGAAGATACTCTTTATGAAGAAATGATTGTTATGGATGTTATTACAACTCATAACTTTGTAACATTTAATTTAAGTGTCGGTCAAAATCCAATGCGAACACAATTTCCTGCTTTGAAATATAATCCAGCAACTTGTCAAAGAACATTTGATAATGAATTTACGGGATGCCCTTATTCTACAAAGGGTAAAGAAGGTACAGATTTTGATTACTGTAATAAAACTTTAGAAGATTGTCAAGCAAGATTTAGTGAAACTAGATTAAACGATGAAGGTAAGAAAGTAGGGTTACCCTTTCTAGCTTATCAAGGACTTGCAAGAAGAGCTATTATAAAGGTTTAAATTTAATACAAAAGGGAATATATGTTAAATAAAAAACAAGAAAAGCAAAAAAAACAAGAATTAGATTATTTAGATTTACTTAGTTGTAAGTTTAAATTTAATGGGACAAGTATTGAAGAAGGTTTTGATTGTATGACCTTTATAATAGAAATGGGAAAAAGAAGAGGTATAAAAATACCTAATATAAATCATGTTGGGATTACTTTAGAAGAAAGTTCCTCTTTATTTAAAGTTAAGGAACACTTTGATTTATTTGAAGAAGTTAAAAAAGATAAAGATACTTTAGTCTTAATGAAAAACCCTTTTGGGGTAATAGGTCATGTAGGGTATATGCTTGATAAAAATAGCTTTATACATATGACTAAAGATTATGGTGTTCAGGTAACAAGAGTTATTGATAGAGTTTATAAAAATAAAATTGTAGGGTTTTACTTACCAAAAGAAACATAGAAAGGAATTATATGAGTAAAGACAAAGAAGCTAAACAAGTAGTACCTTCTTCAATAGCTTTTGTTGAAATAAGAGATACTTATAAAGAAAGTATTAAAAACTTAAATATTAACAAAGTTTCTTTTGGTACAGTTTTTATAACAGAAATTCCTAATCCATTTAAACTAAGTATAAATAAAAAAAGAACAGCTTTACATGGGAAACCTTTAATAGAATATGTTCAGACAAGTGAATATGATGAAACTAATTATTGTATTATTTATAATGGTAAACTTATTAAAGAAAAAGAAGAACAAGAAAGTATTATTGTTCAAGAAAAAGATATTATAGTTTATTTTCCTTACCAAGAGTGGGAGGCAGTAGGGTATATTGCTAGTGCTATTATATCTTATTTCGCCGCAACCTCAGCTATTGCCATAGCTTTAGCTTATGTAGTAGCTTTTGCAGTTGTTGTTGGTGGTATGATGCTAATAAGTAGAATGTTAGCACCAAGTGACCCAAATGCTGATGCAAATATGTCTAATAATATGACAGATTCTAAAACATATTCTTGGGACGGAATATCTACTAATAGAGATGTAAATTCACCTACACCAGTATTATATGGTACTCATGTTCTAGGTGGGACAGAAATTAATAAATCACAATATTATGAGAATAGTGATGATTGGTTATCTTTACAAATAGCTTTATGTTACGGAGAAATTGAGGAAATAAATTCTGCTGATATTTATGTAAATGGGCAACCTTATAATAGTTTTATTAGTGATACAAGCGATGGATATTTTAAACAAGTTAGGGGTACTTTTGAACAAGAAGTTATGAATGGATTTGATGATACAACTTTTAATAATGGGAATATTATCAGAAATTTAGATTATAATGAACCTTATATATTTACTACTGAATCAGATAATATTGATAGCTTTAAATTACATTTTTCTTTTCCAAATGGTCTCTATAGTTATAGTACTACAAATGGTAATTATAATACTTACTCAGTAAATTATAGTATAGGATATAGATTAGTTGGAGAAACTGAGTGGACTTATATTAAAGAACCTAAATATCAAAAACAATATAGTGTTTTTGTTAGTTATCCTATATATGAGAGGGATGCAACAGATACATATTGGAACTCAAGATATATTTCTTATTGGACAGATTGGAAAGAGTATAATTCTTCCACCTTTCCTATAAGTAACCCTACTCCAAATATGTGTGGTACAGACGATACCTGTGAGTATCAACCTATATATACTGAAGGTGAGTTACAAAGTGAAAATAGAATTAGTTATAGAACTATATTTATAGGGGATTCTGAAGTTTTAAGCTACTCAGGAAATTCAACTTCAGCAATAAGTTTTAGTATAGAGCCTAATGTAAGTTCTATATTTTCAAACGAAACCTTACAATTAGGGCAATATGAAGTAAAAGTCACTAGATTGAGTTCTATACCTAGTTCAATATATATTAAATCCACTATGCAAGTTTCCTTTATTGAGGAGATAAATACAACAGATATTAATTATGGAGGTATCGCACAGTTAGGTTTAAAATTAAAAGCAACTGAGCATATTGAGGGTTCTATACCAACTATTACTACAAAAGTAACTAGAAAAGATTTGACATTATATACTAATGATATTTATACTGAAAGTATAACAGCGAGAAATAATAACCCAGCATGGGTATGTTATGATATTTTAACTAATCCTTTCTATGGGGCTAAAATAAAACCTTCTCAAATTGATTATGATAGATTTGTTGAATGGGCTAGTTTCTGTGATTTAGAACATATAAGAGAAGAAACTATTATCAGTTCTGATGAGACCTTTAGTACAGATAGACTTACTTATAATTCTAGTGAGAATATATTAAAAGTTTATAAATCTGAGATAATTCAAGAAATTACTTCTATTGAAGTATCTACATATAATAGAGGTTTATCACAAATTACTCTAACTAAGGATGATGGAGAATTATATTCTTATAATGGGTTGATTGATATTACTGATAGTGTAGATGTTGGTGGAGAGTTTTATTTATTCACCTTTGAAGATTATAATTCAGATTTTAATGACACAAATATTACTAACATATATTTCTTATTAGATTTTGCTAGTATAGATTTTATTACCTTAACAGAGTTAGGACATCCTTTACAATTAAACTTTAATGGAACTTTTGATACTCTAACAAATCCTTGGGATGCTTGTCAAAAGGTAGGTAAGTTAGGTAGAGGTCAAATACTACTTAGGGGTAATAAGTATACATGTGTTTTTGATGGAATACAAACTATTACAAATATGTTTAATGTTGGAGATATTAAAAAAGAAAGTTTCCAAATAAGCTATACTCCTTTATCAGATTTAGCAACTGAGTTAGAAATACAATATCCTGATGAAGATATTAGAAATGAACTTAATGCTGTAACCATTCTTGATAAAGATTTAAATGATACTAAAGTTACACCTAAAACCTCAACAGTAGATGCTGTTGGTATTACTACTAAAGCAGAAGCTATTGTATTTGGTAGATATATGTTAGCTACTACAAAGTACCAAAGAAGAACAGTCACTTGGGAAAGTGATATTAAAGGAGTTACTTGTGAAGTAGGTGATATAGTTGCTATTCAAAATGATGTTCCTTTATGGGGTAATGGTGGTAGAATTCAAGAAGTAGATACTTCAGAAGTTACTTTAGAAGAACCTGTTACTTTAACTTCTGATAAGGTATATGTTTTAAAGATACAAAGTCAAGATAATACTTTTACAGATTATTATATTGAGGATACTGATTTAACAGATACTTATACAATACCTTTACCTAATACTTCTGATATAGAAGTTTATAATAGTTATATCTTTGGAGAGAATAATAATGAAGCTCTTTTAGTAAGATTAACTGAAGTAAAAAGAACTGGAAAAGAATTAAGTACAAAGTTTACTGGAACAGATTATAACCCAAGTATTTTAGACTTTAATTATAATAATGATTTAATTACCTCAATAACTCCTTCTTTAGAAGTTGCAAATGAGTTGCTTACTTTTAATATATCAGAAGATGTGAATATTTCAAGTGCTGGTATCCCAAATATTACTTTAACATTTACTTGGACAGCAATTACTACAAGTACCTATAATATCTATGCTATCCCTGATTTTGTTAGTGAAGATGAAACTCCTTTACCTAATATTCCTGATAATAGAATTTACTTAGGAAAAAATGTAAAAGGGAGTTCTTATATATCAGAAAATACAGGACTTATTGAAAATAGGTATAGAATATTTATTCAAGAAATAGGTAATCCAAGTAACTTTATTGAACAAAGTTATACAGTTAGTGGCAATGATATTTTACCTCCTGATGTAGATATATTTACAATTAGTGGAAGACCTAATGAGGTTAAAACTTTAGTATTTGATATTATTAATAAGCCACCTGACTTAAGTGGTTATATTATTAAATATCAAGTAGGGGATTCTTTAAATTGGAATACTGCTACTAAAATACATGAAGGAATACTTAAAACCTCACCTTATAAAGCCGATATTACAAAAGTTCAAGGTCAGTATAACTTACTTATAAAAGCTGTTGATGTATATGGAAATGAAAGTTTAAATGTAAAATATATTAAGTTTAACCAAGGAGAAACTCTTATTGATAATCTTATTTATGAAAAAGATTATCATGCTGAAGGTTTTATTGGAGAAATCTATGGAGGGGTTGTTCAACCAAATAATGATTTATTAGCAGAAGCTTCAACAGCATATTTTTATTATAATTTAGATTCAGATATTTTTTATGATAAAAATAATGGAGAGAACTTTTATCAAGGATTATTTGAGCCTATGTATTATATTGGTTCTTTTATACCTGATGGAAGTGGAACAGCTTTAATAGAGTATTCAGGTACAGCAAGTCAAAAAATAGAGTATCGAGAGTATTATCCTTTATCAATGTATACTAATGATGTATTTAATTTTTATGGTTCAGATTCAGATATGATGTATGAAGAAAGTGGTTGGAATTTATATACAGGAGGTTTCCCTGTTCAATATACTAGACAATATGAAGTTAGAGTTAGTTATATTGAGGGAACAGTTAGACCAAGTATAACTGCATTAAAAATTATTGTAGATGTAGAAGATATTGATGAAAGTTTAGAGGATATAAATATCTTAATAGGAGGTACTACCATAAACACTAAGTATATAACTAATTTAAAAAATGTAGTAGCAACTCTACAAAGTTTTATAGGAAGTACAGCTACACGAGTAGAAGTAATAAGTAAAACCAATACAAGTGCTACTTTAAAATGTTTTGATGATTTAGGTAGTGAAGTAGAAGGTTTAGTAGATATACGATTAAAAGGGTATATTAATAATTAGTTTAATTAAGTAATTAAAAAGTATTAATGAAAGGAAATATATGAGTACATTAATAGAAGCAGATAACCTTGGGAGAGATGATGTAACCCAAGGTCAATTTAAAACATATATTGAGGATTTTAGACAATATATTGAAGATAGTTTAGGTACTGATAGTACCACAGTTGCAAGTAATATTGAATATGATAATACAACAAGTGGGTTGTCAAGTAATAATATAAAAAGTGCTATTGATGAATTAGCAGAATCCTCATCTTCAGAATTTATAGACACAAACTTCAAGATAATAGATGATTCTTTAAATGGGGCTAGTATTCAATTTTCAACTTCAAGTATAACAAGTGGTTCTAATATTATAGCAACAGTACCAAACTATTCTATTATTTTAGGGGGAGTAAAAGATAAAGAGATAGATGATACTAATATTGCAAATGATAGGATATTAGTATATAAGACATCTAGTGGTAAACTAGAATATGAAGATAAACCCGAAGAGACTACATGGACTACAAATGATGAAAGAGCAAAAACAGCCTTAAATGCAAGTGGAACAGCACCAATATATGCAATTAGAGCATGGGTAAACTTTAATGGTATAGGTGTAGTTGCTATCAGAAATAATGGAAACGTAGCAAGTATTACAGATAATGGAACAGGAGATTATACAATAAATATGGCAACAGCTTTACCTACTGCTGATTATGCTGTATCGGGTTGTAATGAAGATGATTCTCCTTCATCGTTTGGGCTAAAAAGTACAGGACTAGGGAATGCTCCATCTTTAAAAACAACTACACAATGTAGAATTGTAACAGGTCAATCATCAGGAGCTGGTGATGCTAATAATATAAACGTAATGTTTGTGTGTTAAGGAGATAAAATGCAAGTAATAGTATATGTAAACGAAGAAGTAATTAATGGAGAAATAAATAAGTCAGTTTCAATCTCAACTCCAAATAGTAATTGGAATGATTACTTTGAAACATTAGATGATTTAGCTTTGACTTATAAACAGCCTGAGTATGTAAAATATCACATAGTAGAACATACTGAAATACCAACAGAATATAGAGAATCTTGGGAATGGGATGATGAAACAAATTCTATTATTTTTAATGAGACAAAAAGAGAAAAAATTATAAAAACTCAGAAAGGAAAATCTGACAAGTATATAACTTATGATAAATATTGTAACGAAGATATAGAAGACTATCCATTTAGTGATACAGTAAACATAGAAGTTACAACAGAAAATCTTCTAAAACTTAATCAAAAAATGAATGGTTGGAATGAAACAAATGAATATATTCCTTGGAAAGAGGGGGATAATTGGATTCAGTTAACAAAAATTAAACTCCAAGAGATATTGACATATGCAGAAACACTTAAGCAAGAAAAATTTGAAGAAATATTTGGACTAGAGGAGTAATAAATGTCTTATGCAAATCATGTTAGAGCAAGAAAAGATTGTACAATAAAAGGTAGATGTGATTCAGGTAAAAGATACTATACCCCTGAAGTGGTTTTATTTAATGGGAGTGCTTGTACTTGTATTTCTGATACACCTAATCCAGCAGGAGAGTTTGACTTAATATATTGGGATATTGATGTTAAAGGATTAGATTATGTTGAACCTTCTGAGTAAGAGCTACTTTATAAGGAATTCCTAATGATTATAGAAACAACAAGTACTGAAATCCTTTTAGTTGAAGATGAAGTATTAATAAGAGAGAAAACAGCAGAGCAACTTAGAACAATAGGTTTTAATGTAGTTACTGCTGAGGATGGAAAAGTTGCATTAGATATTTTTAAGGAAAGACTTAATAGTAATAAACCTATAAAGGTTGTTGTAACAGACATGAAAATGCCTAATGTCAATGGAATAGAGCTTATAAAAGAAATATCTAAGTTACAAATGCAAACAGCTTTTATAGTATGTAGTGCATATGAACAACTTAAAGATGAATTAGAAAAGTTTCCTTGTATAAGAAGAATTCATATTAAACCCCTTGAAATAAGAAACATTATTCAAGACTTAATTACAATATTTACTAATAGAGAATGGGAACTTATTGAAACAAAAACTTTAAAAGAAACAGTCATACATAGACAAGCATATGAGGCAATTCAACAAATCTTACTAAAAATAATATAATTAAGGCTTAATATGACTGAAATAGATAACATAACAGAATATGAAAAATTCAACTTATCAAAAGCCCAAGAGAAAAAAGAAGACCACCATATATTATTAGAAGATATGTTAAATAATATAATTGAGCAAGTTGAAAAGAAAAAAGAAAAAGATAAAAAACAGTCTCAAATATGGTGGGGTGCTAGAAAAACTGCTGAAATGTCTGTCATAGTAGCTGTGCTTTGGTGGTCTTTAAATAATTTACAAGAGAATTATGAAAGAAGTTTTGAGTACATTGATAATAGAATAGAACTTATAAGAGATAGTGTAGGTAAAGTTACTTTAGATAATGAACAAGCAGTAATTATTATGACAGATATGTTAAAGGTACACCATTCTGTTGAATTATCTTATTATGAAAAACTCTTAACAGCAAGGTATCCCCAAGAATGTATTAAAGATAAAAACATAACTAACTGTAAAAAGAAGATTAAATCAGATGTACAAAGAAGAGTACTTTACTTCAATAGTAAACTAAGTAAGTTTAGCTCAAAGATTGGTGTTCTAAGTAATTATTTTAGGAAAAGTTATTTAGAAGATAAATTTATTGAAGATGTAAGTACAATATTGTTTTCTAATTTAAGAAAGAATATTAAAATGGATTCTTTAAAAGTTTTATTAAGTGATTATGAAACCGAGTTCATAAGAGATTTTCAAAAGGTTCTTGAGGAAAGTGACAAAAATAAGTTACAGTATTAAAAAATATTAAACAAATAAAATAAAAGGAAATAAAATGGAAGTATTATTATTAACAATAGTTGGAATACTATTTAGTGTAGGGTTTGGATATTTAGTTATATTAGCTAAAGATAAAATTGAAAATGAAGATATTGAGAAATTAATTGTTAATGCTATATCTTATGCAGAGGAAATTGCAGAGGCTTATGCTAAAAATAAAATTGAGAATATAGAGTACTCAGGAAAAATGGCAACAGCAAAAGAATACATTGATAAAATTGACCCAAAAGTTATTGAAAAATATGGTGATTCAATCGAAACTCTTATTCAAAGTAAACTTGGTCAAATTGAGAATGTAGGTGCAAGTGCTGAGAAAGCTGTTAAGTAGTATATTAATTATATTACTATTGATATTCTTACCAAGCAACACTTTAGGGAAACAAATATATAAAGATATTAAAGTAAATAAAATCTTATCTGTATATGACGGAGATACTTTTAGAGTTAATATAAACTCTTTCCCTAACTTAATTGGTAATAATATTTCAATAAGAGTGTTTGGTGTAGATACTCCCGAAAAGAGAGGTGCTAAATGCTCTTATGAAAAAGAAATGTCTTTAGTAGCTATGCACTTTACATATAACTTTTTAAAACAATGTAAAGAAAGTATTATTTTAAAGAAAGTCCAAAGAGGTAAGTATTTTAGAATAGTTGCCGAACCTTATTGTGGAAAAGTTTCTTTAACAAAAGAGTTAATAAAGAATAACTTAGCAATAGAATACTACGGTGGTAAGAAAGTTAAAACTTGGTGTGATTAAATATAAAGGAAAATTATGGATAGATTAACTGCTATAATATATGATTTAGCTAATGGAAAGAACTTAAATTTTTTTAGTATCAAAGACCAAAAGTTATATGCTAAATGGGCTTTAAATGAATACTCTAAAGGTAAGGAAAATGATTATAAATTTTCTGAAAAAGATTTAGAAAAAGTAAAAGAGCTGGAGAATATATTAGCTATATAAAGGAAAAATATGGATTGGGTAAAATTAATAAGTACAATGTTTGATATACTTAAAGAGGTTTTACCCTTTTTGTTTGTTTGGAGAAGTGCTAAACAAGATACCGAAAACGAACAATTAAGGGAAGATAATGAAAAGCTTAAAGAATATAATAAAATATCTGAGTCTAATATCAGTATTGATGATGTTAGTAGGGTGTGGGGTGAAAATAAATAGTATATGCCCTACTTATCCCATTCCTTCAAGTGAAGTTACAAATAAGATTCTTGATTTAAAAGATTCAGAGGTAAATGATTGGATGATAAAACAATATAAATTATCATTACAATTAGAAGAATGTGGTAAATAGTATAGTAAGATAGTAAAGGATTAATTATGGCGTATACAAGTTTAGAAATTCCAAAAGATACTTGGACATTAGTAGCAACAACAGATTTAAATTATCAAGTAAGAACACTAGGTAGAACTAGAATTTGGGCTTATGAAGGAACAGATATTCCTACTGCTATACCTAATACAAGTTCAAATCAACCATTTTGGATATTAAGTGATACAGCTTTAGATAATGAAGACTATGAAGATAGAATTTATGAAAATAACTCAGGGGAAAGTCTTTGGTTATATTCTGAAGGAACAGATACAATAGTTGTGAAAGGAAACTAAAATGCCTTTATATAAAACAAGAGAAAATATACAACTAAATACTTTTAACCTAGGACAATCTCCTAACTCATTTGGTGGAGTTGGCTCTACAAAGGAAGAGGCTGAAACAGAAAGAGATGATTATGCTTTAGCTAATGCTTCATGGTTAGCAAGTTATGATAATAATTCTTCATTAAGTATTCAATTAGTTTATACTGAAAGTACAGAAAATATTGTAGAAAGTCAAGCAAGAGTAGAAAGTGAATGGGCTAAATTATCTTCTGTAATAGCTGTTAAAGGTCAAGATGGAAGTACAACTGAGTTAATAGGTGTTAGAAATAATCATATTCCAGTTAAGTCTGCTTTAGGAGAGTCTTTTGAAGATTCGGGTATGGAAGTTTTAGATGATGGTACTGTTATGAGTGCTAGTACCTTTAGGTCACAAAGTGCAAGTATCGAAGTAGGAAACTCTGTTAAACTTTCTGAGGTAGGAAGTATTCCAAGTGTTTACTCTAATGTAAGTGGTAATAGATATTTAATTCCTTTACACCTTTATGATAAAGAAAATGGCTCTTCAGAAAGACCTTTTACATTAGTTACAGAAGCAAAAGTATCTGATACAATGCTACAACCTGATTATAGTACGGAAATGGAAGATGATTGTTGTTTTGAGTTACCTTCAACTTCAAACATTATTATAAATAAAATTAAGTTAAAAGTTGTTGAAGCAGTTAATAATGTAGCTGTTAGATTAAAGTCTGTTAATAATGGAAATGTTGTTGTAAAATATTTACCAAATGAAGCTACTTGGAGAAATATTTCAGATGGTATTTATGGAGATAATGGTTATGACTTTACTATTGGAGATAATACTATTGACATAGAAAACTCCCCAATGTTATTTATGATAGACCCTTTCCAAATAGATTATACTATTGACTTTGTTTCAAGTGGAACTGTTAAGTTATTAGGTGATGGAGATGTTCCTTATATTGCTGTTGATGGAAATGCTTTTGAGGTACAAAGTATATGTTTAAGAAATGATATAAAAGAATTCTTTATGTATCCTAAAAATGGAAATGCTTATGAAGTAGGTAATTGGAATGTTGAAAGATTAGGTTCTAACAATGATACTCATTTTATAATTAAAATACCTAATGATTTTAATGAAATTGTTTCTTGTACAATAGTTGTATTACCTGATAATACAGAATATATTCAAGCAGATATTGAAGTAAGTATATCGGGAATAGGATTACAATATAATGATACTGAAAACACAGTTTCTAATAAACAACTTTTTGTAAATAATAGTTACTTAAATGAATTTGATATAACAGATTTAATGAATGGTATTGATAATACAAGTTATGTAGCAGTAGATTTTAATTCAGATACTCAATATATAAGAGTAGTGGGGCTAAACTTCAAATACAGATAGAAATGAATAAGGGAAATAAATGGAAAACACTAAAAATACTGAAAACACAAATCAATTAGATAAGTTTAAAAAGATACACTCTTTTATAAATAAATTTGAAGGTGGATATTCTAATATAGCTGAAGATAGTGGAGGAATGACTATACAAGGTATTGCTAGAAAGTTCCACCCAAAATGGGAAGGTTGGGAATACATAGATTCTTTATTAGATAAAGGATACTCTACAGCAGAAATAAATAAAGAAACCTCTAATAATGTAGAATTTCAAGATAAAGTTACTGACTTTTATTACTCAAACTATTATAAAAAATATGGTTATGAAAGATTTGATTTTAATTTAGGTTTAATAATAACTGATGGAACTGTTCTTTTTGGTTTCAAAAGAATAAGTAAGAACTTACAAAAAATTATTAATAATAATTTACCTAAAGAAGAACATATTGAAGTTGATGGTTATGTTGGTACTAACTCATATAAAGCCTTAGACAAAGTTCTTTCAAAGGTTTCTGAACAAGAGATTGCTTATGCTTTACTTATTGAAAGGGTTGATGATATATTAGAAACTGTGGAATATAAACCTTCTAATATTAAGTTCCAAAAAGGTTGGTTAAATAGAGTTATTAAATTATATAATGTAATTAAATTTCAAGGGTAACAATTTTAAGAGAGGATTTAGCTACCTCTCTTTTGGTTTAGTTTAAATAATTATCTTTTACTTATTACTCTATACAAATGTAATAACCAACTATTACAAAAACTCATTGGAAAAATATTATTCTCTCTACACCACTTTGTATAATCTAGGTAATAATCTTTCCGTTGTGATATTATAGTATCTTCTTTAGTCATAAATCCTCCTTAAATACTTTGAAATAAAACTATTCCTAATTTTATCATATCATCTTTATCTTCTGAACTATTTATCGTTCTAATAACTTCATCACCTTTTTCAATATTAACTGTTAAATAATTTGTATTTAAAAATGTTTCTAAAACAAGATTATAAGTACAATTATTCTTGAATTTACTTTCTATAACTTTTCTTACAAAGTATCTACTATCATTATTTTTCATAATTCTTCCAATAGTCTTGCTCTTAACTCTTTAATAAACGTTGCATATTTATCATCATCTTTTACTTCTAAACTTATATTATCTAATAATGAAGATAAGTCACTCATTAAATTTGCATATAAATACCAATTCTCTCCTATTAAATCTTCAAACTCTTCTTCTGTCATCTAAAACTCCTTTTCTTATTTCTAAATTTTATCCCAAATTTTTTGAGAAACCTTTAATTTATATAAATTATACATTATTTAATTTGCCTTTCTATATTTTTTATAGCATAATCTGTACTATTATGTAATTCAATTAGTTTATATTTAGCTTCTTTCAAAAACACTATTGCTTCATCTTCTGTTTCATAAATCCCTTTTACTCTACCCTGTGAACTTAACTTTATGAGTTCTTTATCTTTTAAATAATAAACATTCTTTTTAGTGATACTTATTAAAGGGTATAAATCATAAGTATTATCTAAAATAATGTACCCTTTAATACCTTTATCTTTAGTTTTCTCTCTTAATTCTTTTAAGTAATCTTTTATAACACCATGTAATTTCATATTTCTCCTTATTTAATCATTTGAGGGAAACCATAATTACCACAAAGACTTTCTGATACAACATAAGTCATATTACTTTGAGGCAGTTTACCTTTTTCTTTCAGCTCCCTAATATCCTCAATAACTTCATACCAAGCAATAGGATTATCTGTAATAACTTCATGCTCCCATTCATCATAGAATTTTCCACTATCTTTAAATGTTTGTACTTTAACTTTTAATTTCATATTTTCTCCTTTTAATTTTTTCTTTAATAATCTCTTAAACCCATCTCTTGTAAAAACATTAACCTAAGTTTTCTTGCTTGGGCTTTTGAATTAATACTTGCTTCAATAACAGTTAAATCAGTTGTATTATTTACATCACAGAATAACTTAACTTTAACTTTATTAATATCATCTGATAATTTAGATACTAAACTATAACTATCCTCAGAAGTTATAAAACCTTTTTGATACTCAGAAATAACTTGAGATAAAGTCTTATTGAACTCTATTAAGTAAACTCTATATTTGTCACAATTATTTGAAAGAGTATTTGGATTAATACCCTCAGCAAAAGTGTCTGTAAATAATGCTGAACTAAATAATATACTTAGAATACTTATCTTGATGCCTCTTTTTAAACTTGTTAAACTTGTTTTCATATTTTCTCCTTTTTATTTTATTCTTGTATTCCTACTACTTTGCAGTCCATGTGATAGTTTTTCATATCTCTTACATTACCAAAATCAAAATCTAAAGAATATGAATTCCACATTGCTGTTAAATCTTTATGGTCACTAAAACTACATATATCACCACCTTTCCCATCTTCTGATAAACTAGCAAATATTGGATTATAGTCACTATCTAACATATTAGGAAAATGTATTGCTAAGGTTAATTTATCAACACATATAACCCCCTCAAACATTTTATTTCTATAAATATAATGTGTACTACCCATTTTTAAATAATAACCTATTACATATTCATCACTATCAATCTTTTTTGCTCTATAAATTGGTATATTTAAATCTTTCATATATTCTCCTTTTTGTTTGTTTTGATAATATAATTGTACAATACCTTTTATTAAAATAAGCTTAATCAACTAACTTTTCCCATAATCTATTTTTATTATACTCCATTTTAATTGGGTACTTAGTCCATTTAGGGAGTATTGTTTTATACATTGTATTAAATTCTAAGTTTTGATGTCTATTTACTTGTACTTCTTTAATATCTAATTCCATATCATACTCGTATCCACAATCAGTCCAACCTTTTGTATAAACCATATCATAATTAACTAAAATAGTACATATTTCTAAAGGTTTTATTTCATATTCCTTTACTAATCTTTTTATATTAAAGTATCTATATGTTAAATCGTACTCACAAAAGAAGTCATCTTCAACCTCTAAATTATAACAAGTATCTGCTACAAAGTTTTCCGATTCATAAACTTCAATACTATATCCTTTGTAATTATCATAGTTTGTTACATAAGTATAACTATTATTATATGCCTCCTCCTCATTAGGAATCAAACTAAAGTGCAACTTTGTAAATACATTTTTTACTCTACCTATCTCTCCCTCACCAAACATTTAATTATCCTCCACAAAAATATTATTTAATTCTCTATATTTAAGCTCTTCTTTAAGAATATTTATAAAAAGACCTTCAACAAAATTTGTTGTAATAGCTTCTATATGAGCATTTGACATATCTTTAAACTTTATATAATGTAACTCTTCTGTACCTTTTTTACCATAAGTTCCCCAAGAAAGTTCTGAACGAATTCTCTCAAAGGAATCTGTTGAATAAATACAATTATCAATATAAGGCTCTTTATTAACAGACCTTCTAATATATTCTCTACCACCATCATTCATATAAACCTCTCCGTTAGCATCTTTGTAAGATTTATAATCATAAACATGGTTTGAAGTTAATTCTGTTCCGTCAGGTGTTATAATAGAATTTTTTAATAAAATCTTTTCTTCTGTTTGTTTCATTTTATTTATCCTCCCATCTATTACATGAAAAAGGGTGTTTTTCAAAATGTAAAGCAGTTTCAGAAAAAAGCTCAATAGGACATTTTGGAGAAGTATAATATTTACAATTCTCACAAGTTCTTTCTTTTAACTCTTCTTCCATTTTAACTTTCATAGATATATTACCATTTTCAACACCTTCATGAAATATATCTTCTAACTCTCTTTCATGTTGATTATAAATCTTATCAACAAAGTGTTCTCCGTAAGAGTCTAAGTCACCTTCTTTAATCATATCATATATATACTCATAAGCCATTTCTCTTGTAAATTTTTTCATTAATTCTCCTTTTTACTTAATTGAATATCAACTTGTATTAGAATATCAAAAGAGTCAAACACTCTATAAGAGGATAAATTTCTTTTAACATAATAATACATAATTATATATTCAATAACCTTAAAAGAACCTAAATATGGAGTAATAAACCTCTCAAAAGTAATTAATTTATAAGTAGACTCTTTACAATATTCTTTTAACCTAGCTTCTCCATAACACCCTTCAATATCTTTATGAGTAACAAACATTAACCAAAGCATTTGAATATAGCCTATAACAATATTACATAACCAACCAATACATATGAAATAAATAACCCCAAATAATAACATTTCTAACATAATTCCTCCTTGTTTTCTTTTTTGACTTCATTTAGTTTAATTTTGTACTCAAATTCTTCATTATAATCTTTTACAAAATTATTTACTCTAACAAAGTATCCCATATAATCCTCAAAAGAACCTCTTTCATAATATTCATATAAAGGAGTATCTCTATATTGGTCTACCTTAAATATATCCCAAATCTTTATATGAGATAACTTGATAGGAACTATATCAACTCTTTTATTAATAAAGAACTTATCCGTTGTTACTTCATATTTATTATTTGAGTTAAGGAATACATAAAAATACTTTTTAAAATTAATCTTTCTATTTTTGTTAGACTTAACTATTCTAAGACCTTTAAGCTTTTTCATTACTTTCCCCTTTAAGATTTTCTTTTAAATCATTTAACCATTCTTGAATATCTTGTTCTTCTTTATACTCTTCATCGGATAATCCCATTTCAATTAAATCTTCTAAGTAATCATTAATATTAATAACTACATCAACAAAATCATCTGTAATAAAACAATACAATGGAACTACTACTTCTCCAAGATTATCATCCATAAATAATGGATAAATTGCTTCAAGAATTTCCTCTTTATCATCTTCTGTAATATCAAAGTTAATAACTTCCATCCATCTATTATTGTCTGCATCATGTCCATATTCTTCTAAATAAAACATTGTTTCTCCTTTTTATGTGTTTATGTGTTTAAATTGTTTCGATAAGATAAGTATATAAGAAGTATTATTAAAAGTTGCTTAAATGGGTTTGTTTTTGTGGGTTGTTTTTAAAAGTTTTTTTGAAAGGATATTATGAGGTAAGGGTGGAGGAAATTAATCCTCCAAAGATTTTTGTAAGTTTTTTATTTCATCTTGACAAGTAAATATTTCATTAAGAAGTTTCTGATTAGGACATTTAGATAATTTACCTGATATTATATCATTTAAAGAGTAACTTATATTGGGGTTTACTTGTCTTGACTTTTCATTAATAACTTGCTCTAGAAGTTTTATCCTTTCTAGAGCTTCTTGTTTTTTCATTTTTTCTCCTTACATAAATATTTAATAGTTATCTTATTCTTACACATTTTTGTTCATCTGCGTAACCATTAGGATTCCATACACCAACCCATTGAAAAGGATATAAAGGTAAGAAGTCTGAGTTAAATCCATATTCACTAGAACCACTAACACAACCATTTATAAAACAACTACCTCCTCTACTATTAGCAGTAAAGACTGGTTTATGTTGGTGTCCTCCCATTATAGACATAACCCTAATATTAAATAATTCATCAAACATTTCAAATTGCTTTAATACATCTGATTCATTTGTTGGATTAAATCTTTTCATATCCATATGATGAAGTCCTAAATATTTAGGGTTATCTTCTGTACCAATATTATCAATGGCATAACCACTATTGCTATAATGTGATTTAACATTATCTTGGTTAATATGACTTAACATTATTTCATACATTAAGTGTTCAAAGTCAAAAGCTTTTAAATCTCTAACAGGTAATAAACCTAATCTACTATGATTACCATTAACAGCTATAATATCAATATGTTTATACTGAGTTGCTAGGGTATTAATTCTATCTGCTAAAAACTTTGCTAATTCTATAACAGATTGTGTTACTGGAACTTGACCTTTTAAGTCTAATCCATGAATTTTACCTGCAAGTAAGTCTCCACCTAAGTATATCTTTAAAATATCAGCTTCATATTTCTGAACTTCAAATAAAGTTGTATCAATACCATCCAAACAAATCTGAGTATCAAATTCATTATGGTTTTCTATAAATTGACCTTTAACTAATTCATTATAATGCAAATCTGATAATAAGACAAATGCTTTAGTATTATCTTTTCTTAAATCTTTCCTATCAATAAGTTTTAAATTATTTTTAGGAAAATTAGTATCTTTAAAAACAGTTAGTGAGTGTTGAATATCATTATAAATTGACTCATAAAAGTTATATTCTCTATCCTCTTCCCTCATAAGCTTTCTTAAATGATTATTCTCATCACGAGCATGGGTAATACCTCTAACTAATTGTCTATTTTTCTTAACAATACTCTCTAATTCTCTTTCTAGTTCATGTTCTACACTATACTCTTTACCTTGTTCTCTCATTAAGTCTTTATTTAATTTAAGAATACTCTCAACACGACTTGCTTTAGTACCATTATCTAAACCTAATTGATAAGAACAATATCTAAAAGCATTATACTCAATATCATAATCCTCACAAAGAGTTCTTAAAGGTTTATCCTTTTCTTGATACTCTGCTAAGAACATTCCCCAATCTTCCTCACTCAAATCAAACCTTTGTCTGAATTCATTTATTAACTTTGTTTTCATTTTTCTCCTTTAAATTTATTTTACAAACAAAAGTATATAATACCTTTGCTTAAACTATCCTTAGTAACATATATTGCATGAAATAACCTTCAATAGCTATCTTTGCACATTATTATATGCAATACTTTTGTAACCTATTCCTCAGTAAAACTATATCCACAAGATTTACAATATTCTTGATGATAAATAAAACCTCCACTAGAAAAGTTCTTACCTTCATATTCCCCACATTGAGGGCATTTAGGCTTTTCCTTTATCAGAACAATCTCATTGAACTTTGCTTTATCGGGAAATTCCTTTAACTTATTTATCTCATTTTGTAACTTTTCAATGAGTTCCTTTTTTAACATTCTTTTTCCTCATCTTTAACTTCCCACCAACTCCACTCAATAGTTTCAAATAGACAATCTAAAGCAATTTCGTGAATTTTATCTTCGGGAGTATCTTCTTCAACCTCAAATTCAAACTCCCCATCACAACCAACATATCCTGTTGAAACGTATCCTTGTATCTTTTTCATTTATTCTCCTTTTTAAAATTTATCTTTCTCAGCAAATACTTGACTAAACTGTCTTAACTTGCTCACCTTTTCGGAATAACTCTCTTCGCTGAACTTAAAAGACTTCATTGGTGCTAATAACCCAAATCTACCTCCTCTTTCAAACTCAAATATATGAACTTCTTGATTAAGAAAGTTAGGTATAATCTCTACTGTTTCAGATAACCTTGACCTATGTAAATTAAACTCCTCCTTTGTATCTAAATATGTAAAATGTGCTACTTGTATCTTTGACTCATATCTTGTCATAAGAGCTTTTCTAATATTTAACCCATTAGTTATCATTAAAAAGTTCCTAAACATAATTGTTAGAGGTCTTTTATCTCCTTGAGCAATATTCAACAACATATAATTTAACAAATAATGTAAAGAATGAAATACAAAACCCTCGGACTTATGCAATTTTAACTTTTTAATATTAAATTCATCTGCATAGAATTCCATGTTTTTTCTTATTTTCTTATAATCCTTTGTTAAAGTAGAATAGTTGTAATTCATTTGAAAGGCTTTTTCCGTAACAAAACAATTAGTAAGTTGTTTATTCTCAGTCATTACCATAATATCTAAAGAGTTATCCTCATTAAGATACCCCACAAAGAGTAACCTTTTAGAAAAACCTTTCTTAAATACTGTTTCAAAATAATTCAATAACATTCCCTCAATATTAGTCCTTAAAAGACTTCCTAATCTAACAAAATATAATAACTTTCTTTTCTTAACTAAAGAACCTTTATAAAGTACACAAGGATATCTTATATTATATTTTGTATCATTATTATCCCATTCAAGAGTTCTTTGCCAAGCATAAAATCTTCTAGCTTTTCTATTTCGTTCTTTAAAATAAGAATGTATCTCAACATCAGTTGGAATAACAAGCCCTTTGAACTTAGTATTATTAAAAGATTTTAAATCAAGGTACTTATAAACTTGTTGCTTATATAAATAAGGGGGCATACCTATAAAATGATAATGTAAAGATAAATCATCATCTAAAGTCATGTACTCTTGAACTCTAAGTCTTTTATTATCCCAAAGTTCTTTAAGCATATCTTTAGGGATTTTATAAACATTCTCTCCATTAATAAAATCTACTAAGAACTTTTGTAAGAAACCTTTTTCTGAATAAATATATTCCTCAAAATAAGGTCTAAGTTCTTTTTCATTAATACCATATGCTACCATAAAATCTAATTGAGGAAAGTTTATTTGTTTTCCTGTTATAGTTTCTTTTTCTAAATCACTCTCTAAAGGTAAAAACCTTTCTTTAATTGTTGGTGAAGTTAAAATTCTTTTAATAACATAACCATGAACAATATTAAACTCAGCCCTATTATCATTATTCCTATATAAAACCTTTCTAAGATAATTTAATTTTTGTTCAGCATTAGGAATTTTATTTAACTCAATAATGAACTCTAAAAAAATCTTTATAAAAGTATCTTTAATATTATATATACTTAGATTACTTTTATTCTTTGTTGCTTTAGCTTTTGCCAATTATTTCTCCTTATCTAACTCAATTAAATCAATTATTTCCCTAACCTTTTGACTTGATATATTTTTAGGGTTAGCAAACATTTCAGATATTTTTTGTTTAGCTTCTTTTTTAGTAAGAGTAGGTATAATTTCAACCTTATTAGCAACCATACAATGAGTACCATTAAAATCTAGTAAATAAATATCATTACATTTACCAAAATAAGTTCCTTGCCAATTATAATTACCTAAGTTTCTTGTTGCCTTAACAATATCTCCTTGTTTTGGCTCTTTTAAATTTTGCTCATGTATTGTATCATTAGTATTAATATCCCTAATCCTATATGGACATGATTCTTCACTAGGACAAATATCTTTAGGTTCTCCACATATAGGGCATACTTCATCTCTTAGTTTCATTAACTTTGTTATACGCATTTTTCCTCCTTAAATTTTATTTACAAAGAAGTATAACAAAGAATTTATTAAAGTTTGCTTAAAAATGTGTTATTAACAAGTAAATGTTATTATTGTAGTTTTTATGTTAATTTAAGTAGTATTTGTAGTAAATATCTTAGAAGGTTATTCCTCCCAAGATATTATTGATTGATTATCTTCTCTTGTAACATTTAAAGTATAATCACTTTCGATAGTTTCTCCATGGTGTACTGTTATAATTGATTTATTAGGAAACTCTTTAGTAATATATCTAAGTAACTTTCCTATTTCCTCTTTTCCACTATCATCAATATTAGATAAAACTTCATCTAAGAATAGTAGATTAACTTCTACTCCCGTTAAAGTTTTAATAGATAAGTTTAATGCTAAACATAAAAGAATATCTACTCTTCGTTGCGTTCCTGAACTTAAATCTTGATACCTTTGTAAAAGCCCCTGTTCCTTATAAATAAGCTCGAAAGAATCTTTTGTAGTTTTCTCTACCCAAATGTTTATCTCTCTTCCTAGTGCCTTAGAGCTAATCCTATCAAGTGTTCCATTAAATAATTCAATGAAAAGATTTATTCGTTCTTTTACAAAACCTTTTGCACCCGTACAAGCCTTAATAAGTTCATAAACATAAACTTTATTCCTAAATTCTGTTAAAGATATTTCATTAGTAACTATATCTTCATTAACTTTAGCTAAATCTTTTCTTAGTTTATTCCTTAGAGTTGTTTTATCCGAAGTTTCCCCTTGAGCTTTTAACTCTTGGAGTCTTTTAATATCATTCTCTAAAAGGATTTCGTCTTTAGTAATCTTTTCTAACTCTGTTTTCAAACCTTTTAAGACAGAATATCTTCCTAAGTTATTATCTTTAATCTCTTTTCTTTGAGTAGCTAAATCTGTAATTTGTTCTTGAAAACCTTTGAACTCATTTCTTAAATCATCAATATTCTTAATCTCTTGTTTACAAGTAGGACATTTATTAAGATTTAATACTTTATCGTTTTGAGTTTGTTGTTGTTTCAAAAAGTCTATTGAAGAAGTTAAGTTATTGATTTTACTTTCAGTATCTTTTACTTCTTTATTAAGACTTTTGAACTCTTTTTCTTTTTTAGATTTATTATATTGTATTTCCTCAAGTTTTTCTACTTTAAGACCTAATTCAGCAGTATCAAATGAAGAAACCTTTACTAAATTTAATTGTTCTTTAATAAAATCAGATTGCTTAATTAACATATCTTGTTCTTTAAGTTTTGTTTCTAATTCTAACTTCAAAGACTTTAACTCTAAATCAGCTCTTTTATTAATATCTGTAATAAATTCTAAACTCAATAACTCTTTAATAAAATTACTTTGAGCATTATCCTCAGCAGTACTAAATAAACTAACCCTTTGAGGGCTTAAAAAGAACAATTTGTTAAAGGTATTATAACTTAAACCTAATAACTTTTCTAACTGATTTTGTTTTTCTACTTTATTATTATATCCCGAAGGAATATCATTAACGTAGTACTCAAAAAAGTTTCTTGAATAATCTCTTTCAATAAGGACTTCTTCTGTAATGTTATCTTTAGTAATATCTAAATACATTTTACAGAAGAACTTTTTATTAGTATGTTTATTCAATATTTCTTTTTGGGGTTTGTTTAATAAGTTCTTGTTGTAAAGTGCTTGACAAATAAGGCTAGGCAATGTACTCTTACCCGAACCATTTGAACTAAAAGCATCAGAGTTAATCCCTACAAGATTTATCAAACCATCTTTCCCTTCAAAATCTATTACAGTATCATTCAAGAGCCAAAACCCTTGAACTTCTATTTTCTTAATCTTTATCATTCAAGTGTATCCCTACCACATAATGCACAAGAAGTGTCCTTTTTCAAATGATATTTATCCATTAATTCCCTTAGTCTATATTTAGCTTGACTAGGAGTACATCTACAAATCTCTACCATAGATTCCTCATCAACTTCGTGGTGAGCATTCCCCCATGCTTGAGTACTCAAGTAACATCCTTCCCCTAAATTATTAAAACCATGATAAAATCCTACATACCATAAATTTTTATTATATTTATCAGTTTTTAATTTAGCTTTATAAATTGATATATTTGTATTACTCATTTTTTAATTTCTCCTTTATCGTTTATTTTCAACCATAGATTCTAAAGTAGCAAATGTACTTGTTACTAAATCCTCTAAACCTTTATCATCATTTGTTTTACAAATATAGTTTAACAAATCTTTACTTACAGAATTCTTATCTAAACATTGTTTTACAAGTTTATTATAATTAATTTGTTGATGATTACTTTCATTCATACTTAAATTAATATATTCTGTTATACAAAATTTATCTATATCTTTTTGTTCTCGAAATGTTCTCTTAACTTTATCAATCATAAACTTCTTACCATATACTCTTACTTTATAAAAAGCTTTATTACTTAGATAATCTTGTCTCATTTCTTCAATAATGAGAGGTATATTATCTAAATCTTCTAGCTTAATATGTTTAAGTTTCTTTTGGTAAGGAGAGTCTTGATTGAACATAAATACTCTTTCATGTTCTCCTGAATCTTCATCTAAAAGAATAAAGCTAGGGATAGAGCTTACTTTACTTTCTTCTTCATTAAATTGAGGAAATTCTACCCAAGAGGATTGTCCACAATAAACAATATTATCAAACTCACTATGATTATGAACATCTCCTAAATATATTTTAGAAGCAACATTCTTAGGAATTGTTAAATTAATCTCATCTGAAAAGAAAGCATTACCATTACTTGACCTTAAATGACTAAATATATATCTATACTTTTTATTAAGGTTTTGTAATTTGTTTATATATTTATGACTACAAAAAATATCTTGATTGGGACTTTCTCCAATAATAACATAATCATGTACTTTTACATTCCATTTGTTTAAATAATAATCTTTCATAACTTCTTCATAATAAAGTCTTTTTGTAGATTGTTTATTTAAAGAATGATTCCCCCAAATTATCTCTTTAGAAACCTCATTAGGAACATTTGACCAAAAGTAATCAAGTAAATCAAGTTCCCAACTCTTAGGGGAATCTCTATCAATAAAATCCCCTAAGTCAATTACTCTTGTAATACTTTCTTCTTTAATTGTTTTCAAGATTATATCTAAACAATATTTCTTCATTTCAAATTCCCACTTACTATAATGAGGTCTTTTTTCATCAAAAGGTTTAGCATGAAAATCTGAAAATAATAGTGTTTTAAACTTACTCATTTATCTCCTTTAATATACATAAACTTCACAAAACCATTCAGGTTTTACATCTATAAGTAAATGTTTATACTTGTCTAAATCATTACAAAATTTAGTATATTTCTCCATATTACCATTATTACAAGGGTCTGAACATATTAAAACTGGTTCATTAGTTCCTGAATAACTACATCCGATATAATCATAATCGAATTCAGGTAATTCATCTTCAATAAAACCCTCTAAATCATCTCCATTATACTCGTTCTCAAATATTTCTGTACCTTTTTCAGTTAAATTATTTTTAACCTCAACTCCATATCCTGCTACTGCTCTATAATCTATTCCCATAATTTTCTCCTTTTAATTTTTTAATCTATATACATTGAAATTTCTTCTAATAAACTTGAACATTTAAATGCCTGATTCTCAAAGAAAATATCATCTAATTCATCTGTAATGAGTTTATTAGGTTTCTTAAAAGCCTTAATCTCTTCAACAAGTTCCGCATATTGTATTAATTCAGCTTTATTAAACTTAGAATCATCTACAAAGAGTTGAACTAATTGATATATTAACTTCATCTTTTCCCAATTAGAATCTTCTTTAATTGACTTCAAAGCCTTTTTTACATATCTATCTGATACTTGCTCAATTTCTTCAATAGGAACTGCTCTCATTTCTTTAAATGAATTATACTTATTTACAAGTTTTAATGCTGTTTTATCTCCAATACCTTTTACTTTAAGGTTAGGGAAATCAGCAGAATCAGAAGCTAATACTTGAAACATTTTAAATTGTTTAATACTAAGATTATGCTTATCCTCTTGTGTTCTAAACCTTTTAGAAGAATGACTATACATATTACTAGCTGGAATTTCTGAAAAGAAATCTTTATCAATACTAACTCCAATAACCTCATATTCATCTCTAAATTGTTTATAAAGTCTTGTTAAAATATCATCAGCCTCAACACCATTTACTTGACCATTTATCATTATATGATTAAATTTAGTAATATCTTTTCGGGCTTGATTTAATAACTCTAAACTTTTAATCTCCTTTTTAGTCATTTTCTTTTGAGCATCTTTTCTATGACCTTTATAATCAGGGTATAATTCTTTTCTATATCTACTCTTTGTAATATCATTTAATAAAACAACTTTATTAGGCATAATATCTTGACATATTTCTAAAATATCTTGTAAAAAATATTCTAAAATTGGTGTATCATATTTAACCCAACTATGTCTAGCCCTATGTAAGATACCTGAGCTATCTACTAACATTAATTTTTTCTTCATATTTCTCCTTTTAGATAGTATTTCTTACTCTTTTTAAGTTTACTAATATCTTTCTTTATCTTTTTAATTTTATTTTTATAATGTTCCAAGTATCCACTCTGAATATTAATGTTTGATTCTAAAGAGGATATAAGGTTTTCTTTAGCTTCATTAAAAGTATATAATTCATAAATAATTCTACCTTTGATATCAATAATATATTCAGACATACTTAGACTCTCATATTTAGACAATCTAATAAACTGTGCTATTACAATTTTTTCTATTTTATTATTAATAATAGCATACTCCCTAGCTTTTAATTCCCATCCTTTCATATCTTCTATTTTCATTTAATTTTCTCCTTAATTTATTTCTCTTGTTATACTTCCATCATCTAACATATTAACTCCTAAAGCTCTTGATGAAGCTACAAATAAAGCTAATCTAACTCTTTTATCATTTTGATTTTCATCACTAGGATTTTCACCAATATAGTTTTGTGTAATTCCTCTTAAATATTTTAAATCATCTTCATCCAATTTTAAAGTTAGTGTTACTTCTTCTTTTGGTTTAATTATTTCCATCATTATCTCCTTCATTTATTTTATTTAATCTGCTTTTAAAACAAAGCTCTCATAACCACCGAACAAACTACCTTTTGAAGCTAACACTAAAACATTATATTTTAAATCACTCTTTGGAATATCATCTATATCCCATATAAAGTTTCCTTCCAAAGTATAACCTAAAATATCCTTTTCTTTTAGGGTATGTTTCAAAAAGTTCATTCGTTCAATACTATTAAACTTACTTTTCTTAGTAATCTCTTCTTTAGAGTAATAACTTAAAAAGTAAGGTTTACCACATTTACCTCTTGACATATCTATTATACCAAAATAAACTAAATGTTTGCTTAAAGAGTTAAGTTTCTTAGCACTTATATTTAGTTTAGTATTACATAAATATGTTCCTTTATTGTCTTTAAAGAACATTTCAAAATAAGTATATTTCTTAGGGAGTTTATAATAAAAAGCTCCTAAGTCATTTATCTTTTCAAGAGCTTCTGTTTGTTTGAGGTTATCAAAGAGTTCTTCATAAGTCTTTTCTTTAAAACTAAATTGAACACTTAACTCTAAGAAATCTTCTTTTAGAAACTTTTGTTTATTAATAATACAAGAATACAGATTAAAGAAATCCCTTTCAAGTTTTATATGATAAAAAGGTATATCTTCAAAAGTTCTTGATACTTTTTGTTTTGATTTAGGATTATACCAAAAGTATAACCATTGGTAATACTCAAAGTCAAAAGCTTTTATAGTTTCTATACTAACATTTGGATTAGTAAGTAAAGTCATAAAAGCTCTTTTCTTTGAGATACTTAATTGAGTTGTGTTTGGTAACTCATATTCTTCAAGTCTTTTCTTTTTAGGTCTTATATAAGAAAACTTTCTTCTACTTCTCCAATTAGGAATTTTCTTTTTCATAAGTTTCCTTTAATTATCTCCAAACAAATCATTTAATAAATCTGTTTCTTTTTTAATTGTATCAGTAAATCCTATATTAATAATTTCTCTGTCTTTTATCTTTAACTCTTTTTTAGAAGTTAATATTACAAGATTATTCTTGATACTACATTCATCTAATAAGCTTTCAAATTTAGCTTTATTAAAATCACTTGAACTAAGAGTATTATAACTAAATATTGTTAAAATATCAACCTTAGCTAACTTACTTACTGAACTATCATAGTCATTAAAATCTTTAAAATCATAATCAAGTTTAGCTCCCGTTGTTAACTTATAGTTTAACTTAGTATTTGTTTTATTATCCTTGACTAATGTGTTCAGTAAAACACTTCCTGCTAATAACCCTTGTTCTCCTATTTGAGAATATAAATTAAAGATATAACCTTTGTTTAATAACTTATCAGAATTATTTAATAAACTTTCCCAAAATTGTTTGCTTGTATATTTTTTATCTTTAAACATTATTGGATTAGGTTTTAACTTAATATTCTCTTTAATAGGCTCTCTTGGTAAACTTTTACTTAATAACAAATTTCCTCCTTTTGGTAATATAATTTTATCGTGAATTATTTGATAATCTTTTGTACGAATAAGCTCTTGTAAATTAACCCCTTTAAGATATTCTTCATAAGCCCATTTTATTGAAGGTATCCCTGAGAAATATCTTTTTAAGGTATTATACTCTACAAGAGTCATCCCTATTTTATTTTTTGTTGTTTGAAAGTAATTAGGCATTTCTAATTGTCTTTACCATTTACTGTTTCTAAAGTTCCAAAATAATCTATTACGTTATATAAATTAGATATTTGTTTTCTAATATCATACCGTTTATATCCATTATAGACATCATGTTCTCTAAACCAATCTCTTTGTATTAATTTAAGAAGATATAATGTTTCTTCTAATTCATATAATATTAGTTCTTTATCTGTCTCTGTCATTAATTCTCCTTTCTTATTTCAATACTACTTCAAATGGTATATTAATATAAGCTAAATACCAAAGAAGGCATATAATACCTAAATAAAATAAACTAGCAATCTTATCAGATAATTGATTCATACCACTCATTCCAATAGCAAATATTATAACACCTACTAAATTAACACTTAAGTATAGGGTAAACCCCAATAATACTATCCAACCAAATATTTCCATTTAATTCTCCTTTCTTAAAGCTTTTAAAGTATTTTCCAATTCTTTTAATCTAGATTCTTGCCAAATAATCTCAGCTTTGACTCTATTTATATCTGCTAAAGTATTTTCAATCTTCGTATCTAAATCTTCTTTAGCATCTTTTTTAATAAAATATCTACATCTGTATCCATTATGAATATTTAACACAATAAAACTATCATAAGAGTACTTTTTAACTTCTAAGTCATATTTAGCTTTATCTAATTCTATACAATCATCTAAATTACCTTGTACCTTAAATGTAAACTTATAAGAATCAATATTAATTCTTGTAGCTTGTGTTCCCCAATAAGTATCCTTTTGAAGATTATTATCCTCACTATTAAAAATAATAATCTTATCTAAACAATGGTCTGTAATTCTAGTTCTATAAGGATAACTATCCTTACCATACTTACTAGCTAACTCTGCTTTATATTCCTCTGAATAATCCCAATATATTACATCATTATCTTTAAATTGCTTCATTTAATTCTCCTTTTTGTTTTTGTTTTCAGAATTTATTATACTCTCTTGTTCCTTAAAGTTTTCTTTAGATTCTAGTTCTTTAATAACTTCTAACAAATGTCCTACTGCAAATTCTATTGAGGAAATCCTTGGAGGGTTTGTTTTAAGGGCTTTGTTAATTAAGTTATTTGCTTTAGCTAAGTTTTCTTGGATATTATTTTGTTGTTTCATTTAGTTTTTGCCTCCTTTAATCTGTTGTTTTGCTAATTCAATATATTTTATTGGGTTTACTGTGAAAACTTCATTAGTACCTGTAACTCTAAAAGGACTCTCCCCTTCATAATGATATTCCCACATCAAGTGTCTAATTTTTTGTTCAATACTGAAAGGCTCTCTCCCTTCTTTGAAAAATTCCTCATAAATTATTTCATACTTATCTCTCTCTAAATCTTTATGGTATCTTTTGATTACTGTATTTATAGTAACTCCAATTTTATATAATCCGTTGTATAATCTTAATACGTATAATCTTGTAGGTTCATCTTTCCATTTATTAAATTTAGATATATTCGCACAATAGGGGCATCCTGACCCTTTAGAGAAATTATCAGCTATTGGATAAAAAATATTATTACATATATTACACTTAACTTCTACTTTTCTAGTTCCTCCATCATATATAGCATTACCTAAATCAAATTTATTACCATGAGTCTCTTTACACCTCCTAATAAACTCCTTTTGAGTTACTCTTTGTGTTTCCTTAATCTTGTCTTGGATACATTTAGGACAACCAATCTTAGCTGAATATATAAAGTTATTAGCCATTATCATAAAATACTCTTTATGTATATTACAATAAATCTCTACATCATCTTTTAACCTTTTGAAAACTAATCTATCATAGGAATACTTATCTCCATACTTTTCCTTAGCTTTCTTTAAAAAAGATTTCTTGTCTCCAACATTACTAACTCCTCTCATTTCACATGAACATTGAACACAAGGAGAAAGAGCAACATTTAAAGCTCTGTTTGGGGTAGTTTCAAATGCACCATGCTTTTTACATTTTAAAGTTATTTTATTATGTTGCATTTTTGGATATTCAAATCCTTCCCAATCAATAGTATGATTAATAAATTTTTTATTAATTTTACTTATGAAACCTTCGGTACTTTCTCTTTGAACATTTACATATCTTTCTTTATTACATTCTACGCAAGTAAGACCTCTCTTTAAATCTCTAAATCTTCTACTTAGGATTCCATGTTTAGGACATATAACTTTAGACTTTTCATCATAACCTAATGTAAAATCATATTCAGATAAATCGTAGAAACTATTCATCTCTATAACTTCATCTATAACTTTTTGCTCTCTCATTTTAAATATTTAACTCCTTTTTTAATTTCTGTCTATTCTCCCCTTCGTACTCCCCTAATTCATATTGAATACTCTTACCTATTTCAGCATCAGTTTTCATAGGTAGCTCTTGGTCTTCTAAATACTCCATAGTCATAAATTCTTTCTGTTTACTCCAAACTAAATCTAAATCCTTAATAGCCACATCCACAATTAAATCATCGTGAACTGTATTAGCCATTTTTACATCTATATTATTCTCTCTAGACCACCTTATTAATCTACACATACCTTGATTTGTTAATAATGAGGCACTTTGTCCATGAACATTTACAAAAGTTCTAAAAGAGCTTACAACTTTCTTTAAGTAATCAACTCTATCTTGTTGTTTGTTTTTTCTAGCAGTTTCTACTGCTGACATTAACTCAGCTAATGTTTCTATTTTATCTAAATCATAATTGTATTCAGCTAATATAGGTAAACCTCCCAATACGATTGAATACCCTTCATTTTTAAATTTTTGAAAGGTAAAATTAACCCAATCTCTATATCCTTTTCGTGCATCCCACCACGAATTCCAAATACCTTCAGCTTCCTCAGTAGAACACTCTAATCCCATTTTAACAGCTAAAGGTGAGGCTAAATATGTCATAGGAAATGTAACAGCTGACTTAATCTTCTTTCTAAGGCTACCGTATTCTTTCTTTACTAAAGCCAAATGTTCTAAATTTAAAGGGTCTAAACCTCTTACTGCTGAAAATTTATCAGCCACTACCGATGCGTTGATTAAGTTTACACTATGCTCATCATCAATACCTTTATTAAATAAGTTAATACTAAATTCATCTTTACATATATTGATATTAGCCAAAACTTCTAATTGTGAAAAGTCTTGGGACATCATAACCCTATCTGAATATTTATTATACCCTAATACTGACCTAATTTTACTTTCTTTAGGTATCTGCTGTAAGTTTGGATTAGTACTAGCCCACCTAAAACTTGTAGTATCAGGGGAGAAATTAGCATGAATTCTACCATCATAACTATTATCTGCATATTCTAACCAAGGTTTAAGATAAGTCCCTAATTCTTTATTCTTAGTGGCAATATCACTAAAAATACTTAATATACTATTATCGGGGTACATCTTAGAATATTTAATAAATTGGTCATCATCAGCTTTAGGTAATCCAGTATCCGTACACTCTTCATATCTTACAAAAACTCCTTTATGAATCTCACATTTATTAAAACCTCTTAGATATTTTCTAAGCTTCATCTCAGGAACATTTAATTCCTTACAAGCATCTTCTATTTTCTTAAAAGTTTTTTTCTTTTTAAACTTAGAATTATGTATTTCTCCTACTAAAATAGGGTTATCACATTTACAAACATCATATATTAGAACGTGCTTATGTTGAGAACTAGAAGGTTTAAACTTAGGTTTTAGTACAATACTATCATACTTCTCTTTCTCTTCAGGATTAGGAGGTACACCTTTAAATTCTTTACCTTTAAGTCTAGCTATGTCAACCTTTTCATTATACTTAGTCATAGCTTTTTCCATAGCCTCAGCTCTAAGTATTTTCTCTACACTTTTAATATAATCATTCTCATGTAAAACTTTAAAGTGGGTATCCNATATATCTTCATAAGATTTAATCATATCTACACAAGCATCCCTATTTAAAGGTATCCCATCTAACATTAATTTAATAATACCTCTAGTAACCTCTTTCCATTCAGCTTCCCAACAATTTTTTATAGGGTCATCAGCGGGATGTTCTTCGTTTAATTGTTTTAACATATCATCAACAAAAGGCATTACAATAGTGTCTATTCCAGCATACTTAACTAAATCTTCAACTTTATACATAGAATAATCGAACTCATCTTTACTTATTCCTTTTTCTTTTATTATTCTTTCTTTTTGTTTCTCTAATGGAACTTCCCAATCCCCAACTAAAGGAAATGCTAAAGTTTTTAATGATACAGATTCCCTTCTTTCATCACTAGATAAGGTATTATTTTTTAAAATTCTAGCAATAACAAAAGTATCATCCATATTGGTATCAAATGGGTGTATATCAAAGAATCTACAAATAAATTTTAAATCAAATAGACCATTATGATAAACTGTATTTCTTTTAGTCATAATAGCTTTCATATTTTTAGTAATAAAACTTTTATATTCATCTGAAACATCTATACTTGGATGTTCATATGCAAAAACATAAGAGGTTAAAGGTTTATGTCTAGGTGTCCAAGCAATAGTTAATATCTTACTATCTTTTCTCTCAAATCTTAAACTATTAGTTTCTAAATCTCCATATAACCTTTCACTTTTTGCAATATCCTTAAAAGCCTTTTTAGCTGAATCTATATCTTTTATTAATGTAATATCAAAATCATCAATATTTAACTTAAACTCACTATCTATAATTATATTACTATCTTTCTCCCTTGCTAAAGTTTCCCATCGTAATCCACAAACCATCTTAACTTTTAAATCATCTGAAATTAACGAATCCACAAGAACCCCTTTAGATTCCCACTTAGATGTATCCCTACCTAATAATTTTCTAAAGATATAATTAGAATGATATTTTTTATTCTCAAACCCAATAGTATCATCGACCAAGACATTACAACCAACAACCCTTAGAAACTCTTCTAATTCTTTAACACTCTCCCGTAATTCCCCTACACCGAACTTTTTTGTTTCTTTATCAAAAAGGCTAATGTAGAGAACTTCTTTGGGAGAAATACCGAATTTAAACATTTCTAAACCATATTTGGTTAACTTTCCTCGGTCATTATTCCCAATAAAATTCTTTATTATAATAATATTAGGAGAAACCCCCTCTTGTTGACATCTCTCTAAAACATCTGTGTTAAATACTTTCATTAATTATCTCCTTTGTCCCATAAATCTATATAATATATAAAATCATTATCAATATTTTCATAAGTATATCCTCTTCTTAGACTATGTTTATGGAAGCACCAATACATAATAAAGTTTATTTCCTCTTCATCAAGTTCTATATAATTATCTGTATAAGAATCATATAAAGTAATAGTATCTTTATAAAAATCTAAATAAAGTCTACTATTAATTGAACTATATCCACAAAAAATATCCATTTAATTATCCCCCTTAACAATCTTATTAAGTATTATATTGACTTGTTCCTTAAGGTTTTCTAAATCAGAATTATTATTAATAGTATAATCAAAAGAATATCCGTCTAAAGATTTAGCACTTTCTAAATTAAGCTTTTTAATACCATCTCTTTGAATTTGTATTGTGTTAATATTAAAAGGAACTTCATCTGTAAAATAATTTCCTAAAACATCTGAGTTTTGCTCGTACCATTCAAAATTATATTCCTCAAAAACTAAAAACTCAATAGGAAATCTATAATCAGATATAATAAAATATTCACAATCTGATTCTTGAACTTGTTTTAAAACAATATCAGCCCAAATAGAATCTCCACCAAGAGTCTTAGCAATTTTATTACCAAAAGTATCTAAGAAAGTTCTGAAATCTGTTAAGTGTTCAGTTGGTTGATAATCTATATCTTCCTCATAATCCATTAAGTGTACACCCCATCTATCACTATTATTCTTATAATCATCTAATTGTTCTCTTGTAAGATTAAACATTTCACAAACCATATCTTTAAGTTTATCTGCAAAAGCTAAAACCTTAACAGTTTTTCCTTGTTTTAATAATTCTTCTTGCATAATCTTTGCTGTTGTATCTTTACCAGCTCTTGCTAGTCCATTTAAAAGCATTACCTTTTTAGTATTTTTCATTTAATTATCTCCTTTATATCACTTATTTTTATTTTTAAATCCAATATTTCTTCTTTTAAGGATTCATTTTCTTGCATTAATTCTGTAATATTAGCATCAATAAATCTTGATTCAATATAAAATATAAAAGTATCCATACAACCTCTTACTTCCTCATACTTATCCATATTACCATAAAAGCAATCATAAGATAACTCTTTTAATAATTTATTTGTAGTATTTTTCATTTAATTATCTCCTTTTAATTTATTATATAAAATTATTACAAAAACATTACCCATATAAGTAGTTTCTACTTTATATATTTTCTTAAGACCCTCTATATATAAAATATCTAACATAGAACTTAAATCAGCAAAGCTTGTACAAGTTATCATAGCAAACTTTTGTTCTAATGTTGTATTAAATTCTAACTTTACTGAACCTTCTAATAAAGAATCTTCTATGTAATAAGTTTTGTTGTATTCATTTTTCATTGTTGTATTCATTATTTCCTCCAAAAAATTTATTTATAAAGAATTATAACAAAGTAATTATAAAAGTATGCTTAAGTGAAAATATATGAGATTGTATTATGTAGTATATTTCTTGTTTAGATTTTTTGATAGAAAATAGGAAGTAAGTTTCCTTTATAAGTAAATTAGAGAGTACCTCTACCAAAAATACTCTCTAATTATCAACACAAAGGTGGTAATGAGTTAGTTTATACTCATTTCGGAGTAATAATGTTGCTTAATCTTTCTTTCTTTTAAACTGTTTTTCAAGTCTTTCGTGAATATCACTTATCCACAATAATTCTCCTAAAGGCTCAAAAGTATAAACCTCAAAGGCTCTTTGGCAAGGAATAACCTTATTAGGAACTCCATGTCTACATTTCTTAATACAAATTGCTACTTCGTTATCTTCTGCCATAGTAATACTTGAAACAACTGCTAAAACTAAATCTGCTGTTTGAGCAAGTGCTTTAGAGTATTTATTATTAAGTAATCCACTAGCAGTACTTTCATTTTCAACTTGATTTAAAATCCATATTCTAAATGAATGTTTCTTTGCTAAGGCTTTAGCTTTTCTAGCAAATACTTTATAATCATTAGCTTCTGAATGTGTTGGATTCTCAAACTCTAACTCAGTAATTAAATCAATATAACAATCATCAATTTTATCTCCGTACTTATCTAAGTAATTTAGAATACCTAAATCTGTTGGTAAATCATCTTCTAAGAAATCTTCTTTATAACCAGCTTTATAAGTATGGTCTCCGTTTGAAGCTATTATTTTAAGGAAGTTCTTTCTAAGAGGATAATTCTCAAACTCTTCTAAAGCCTTTCTATTTAATATACTAACTGCTTGTTCTAAAGTAATCTCTCTTTTAAGAACATAACTAACAGCTTCAACTCTTAGAGGGCTATCACTTACAGAGTAAATACCTTTTTCAATTTCTGTTGCTGGTACTTTTGATATATGAGATTTTATCCTTAAAGAAAGTTCTCCCATATCTAGCTCATAATTATACATTTGTTCATTTCTACCTTTTAGATAATTATTTAACATTGATTGTAAAGCCAAGACACTTTTACCCATTGCAGTACCTCCAATAAGATTAATTAAACTACCTTTAGGAACATACTCAGCACCAGTACCTAAACCAAAATCTAATCCTGAACTTACTTTATTATCTGTTAAAATAATATTATCCATAAGTTCTATTGTATCAGAGCCTTTTAAATCAATAGCATTAGAAGCACTAACACTAATAAGGTTATTTGCTAATTCTTTTACTAACTCAAAGTTCCCATCATTAATTGCTGAAACAACTTTTTCAGTATTAGTCATAGCAATATCTTTTTTATATTCTTCTTCAAGTAAATCTTCTAATTCAGTTGTTGTTAAATCAGATTTGTCTTGAGAACATATTACTGACATAATACTATCAAGTCTTTTTCTTAACTTAATATTATCGGGAGTATCATTAGGAACAAACTTAGGAACACTCTTTTTAATAATAGCTTTTGAAGGAAATTCATTTTTAACTTTAATATACTTTTCAATTTTATCAACTAATATTTTATAATCTTCTTGTAAATAATCTAAGTTATTAAGCCAAATGTTCTTTTCTTCAAAAAAACTATTAATGATTTCAATATTTATATTATTCAATTACCTTTCCTCCTTACTCTCTTTATTAATACAATCTTTATAAGAGGTTTCTTCAACCATAACTTTATCAAGAATTTTATTAACAATATCTAATGAGTTATTATATGTAACTCTTTCTAAATGAGATACCTTATTTTGATTACTTGTTTTAGATTTAATCTCTTCAATAACTCTATCTCTAATATCTTCTATTAAAATTATTTTACATAAGTTACTCATTAACAACTCCCAAATTTATATGATATAAAACAATCATCTTCATCTGACCAAAAGAAACCAAGAGTATTTAATTCTTCTAAGTCCTCTTTAGAAACATCAATTGCATTAACAACACAGATATATAAAGTATCATGTTCACAATGTGTTGGATAATCTGTATCCGTGTACTTACTAAAAATTTGTAATGCTTTAATTAAATCATTCATTATAACTCTCCTTTAATCCAACAATCTTCTGTTATTGGAGTATTATTATCTTCTAAAATAAACCAATCTAAGTCATCAGTATCACAATTACAATACTTATAAACATGTGTATATTTCCCCTTGTACTTATTAAAAAATACATCATCTTTTTCAGTATATTCATTAGGATTTTTACTTACAAGAATATCTTTAAAATTATCTTTTATTGTTACTAATTTTACATTATGTAATACTTTAAATAAAAAAGCCATTTTTTCATCAGTTGTATTAAATTCTAACTTTTTTGTTCCCATTATACTTCTCCTTTATAATCAACACAAAAGAATTCTTCTAAATCTTCTCTCATACCTCTTTCCTTAAAAATCTTCTCTAACTTAGCACAAGCTTTTGAAAGTGTGTTTTTAGTAGTCTTATAATCAATACCTAGTGCTAAACTAATCTCTACTTCACTCATCCCATCGGAATGTACTACATGAGGATTTTTGCATAAATCTTTTATTTTATTCAAGTTATTAATATTTTTCATTTATTTTCCTTCTTTTAACTGTTCTATATCTAATAAATCTAAAACCCATCTTAGTCTATAAGTACACTTATACCTATCTGATATATATTTTAATGTATCTTTAACTTGCTCTAAACTTTCATAACCATAAGTTTCAAAACCCCTTCTACCATCAGAGTACCCATAATAGTTTACCTCAGAGTCGTTTCTATAAACATTATGCAAAGCTTCAAGATGAAATTTAATTGAGTTTAACTTTTCTCTTATTTCATTAAGAGTATAATTGTCTAATTTACCTTTTTCTATAAAATCCTCCCATAAGATTTTATTAATCTCTTTTGAGTGAATATTATATGATGTTTCAAATTTCTTTTCAAATCTTAATTTAGTCTTTCTTTTCATTTATTCTCCCTCTGTATTTTCATAAATATCTTTTGTTCTTTTAGTTTCATAAGTGTTTTGTGTATAAGTAATTAACTCTAATAAAGATTCAATGTGTTCTTCATTAAATGGAATACTTATAGTGTCCTTTTCTGCTAAATCGACTTGACCTCTAAGATACCATAAAATATCCTTACAATCTTGTACTTCTTTAATTAATGTTTTATTAATATATGTCATTTATTCTCCTTCTTTTACCAACTAAAAAGCATATCTTTTGCTCTCAATCTAACCTCTCTATTTCTATCCTCCAACCCTTTTGAATAGTCAACTCCAAATACTTCTATACCATTGGTATTTTTTGTATTAAGTAGCGAGTAGCTGAGTGTCCCATTTTCTATTGCTTCATTGGTATCATATTGTAACCCAACTATTACATAGTTATCAGCTTTAAAATTATTTATACATCTTGTTTTACATTCAATAATCTTTCCACTATTTTTTTCTACTAAGATATAGCATATGTCTTCTTGTTCTAATTTCATTTATTCTCCTTTATTTATTTTTGATAAGATAATTATATACTACATTTACTTAAATAATACTTAACTACTATACTAAATAAATAAATCTATAATGTTAAACCCTTTAATATTTTTTGTAGGTAAAACTTTTACATAGTCTTTCATTGTTCTTAATGTTGGAAGAGTTGTATATTTATATTTATTTTCGGTAATACCTTTATAAATAATTTTAATATAAACTTTATCTTTATCACTAATTTCATTATCTTTTCTCTTCAATCGACCTATCTTTTGAATAATCTGATTAGGTGTTTCACTTAAATCTACATCAATAAAAACACTTAACCGATATAATGATAAAGCTTCTACTACCGAAGTTCCTCCAATCACAACTTTAATCTCTCCGTTATCATATTGTTTGAAATATTCATCGTACTTATCTTTTTTAGTATTTTTATTAAAACATACTGTCTTAATTCCTTTTTGATTTAGTATTTCAGAAACTCTCTCTTGGAAATAGGAGTTAGTATTAAATAATAAAACACCTCTATTAAGTTGAACTTGCCATTGAATGAACTCTATAATACCTCTTACTAAATCTTCTTTAGTAAATATAAAATTCTTTTTATGAGCAAAATGTTCTAATTGTTTATACTTTACTATATCATTTCTTCCAATATCAATATTAATAGGTAAATATTTAATATCAAAATCAATAGAGCCTTCACTTGTAATAAAGTTAGGACTAGCAATAGCATTGATATAACCCTCAGTAACTATCTCAGGAGTGGCACTCAAATAAACTCTATACTTAGGATTCATACCATAAATAATGTTTCTTCTCTCTTTAGATAACATTCCTAAGTGAACTTCATCTGCAACCAACAAACTATACTTGTCTTTAAGAGCTTCCAATATATCATTATTTTGAAGTGCTTGTACTGAAGCAGTCATATAAGGAGTTATTTTAGCACCATTCCTTAACCACTCTGTATTAATCTCTGTATAATGTTCTTCCCAATTATCAACATATTTCATAACCTCTTGTTTAAAAGATTTTATATAGCTTGTTTTTGAAGCAACAAAAATCATAGGAACTTTTAATAAATACCCTAAGAATACTGATATCAAGGTCTTTCCAGCTCCAGTAGGTAAAGCCATAATAGCATTATACTTGTATTCTTCTAACTGATTAAGCCATTCCATTTGTTCTTCTCTTGGAGTAATATTTACATTAGGGTAATGTTCAATCCTTGGATTAGCTCTTCTATCAGAAACCATAAATTGAATATTATGTTTCTTAATAATTGGTAAAAAATAATCTAAATTAGCTGGTAATGAAATCCACTTTTCATCATTTTTCCAAGTAACAACTTCAAGAAGATTAACTGTTTTATCAACATATGACTTAGAAAGTGCATCAAATTCTTTATAAGTAAACATATAGTTTGAAACAATATCTTGTCTAACTTCTCTTGGAAGGTCTTTCATTTTAATAAATATTTTATTTGCTATATATATATTTAACAAGGTATCTCCTTTTATTTTTACTATTATTTAATCTTCTTTTATTCATTTCATAAAGCTCTTGACTAAAATACTTCTTTAGAACTTGTATTATATTATAAATATCCTTAGAATATTCTTTATTACCACCTTTTCCCCATTGGTTATAGTATCCCCAAGCCTTTTTCCAATTACCTTTAGCTTTCTTCAAACAAGAATTTAAGGTAATAATTGCTTCACTAAAGTTTAGGTCATAATCTCTTAAATCTTCCATTGCTCTTGCAGTATTCCATTTGGTAGGTTTTAGACTTTGTCTTCTAAGATACTCTCTTGTACTTATTTGGAAACTACCTACATCAACACTTGTTGCAGAGTTAATATTATAAAAATATCTATCTCCAAATGTTTCTTTAAAGTGTATAGCAGTAAGTGTATAAGACAAATCGTACGGAATAGCTTTAACAAAAGTTTTTACTAAAGCACTTCTTTCTTGTGTACTTAATTTCTTAAATTCTGTATGCCAATATTCAATAGACTTTGCTGATAAAACATTCACCCAAAATAGTGTTATTAAAAATGTTAAGATAAATTTTCTCATAAATTCTCCTTTAAAAGAAGCCCTAAAGTTAATCTAAGGCTTAATAGCTCCTAAATCAATAGCTTCTGTATTTGTTATGTAAGTATTATAGAACACATAACCTTTAGTTTTACTTAATTTAACCTCTTTATTAAACTCTTTTTTAACTTCTGCGTTCAAATCTTTTACTCCAAACTTAGCTTTATAAAAGTAATATTTAACAAAAGCTTCTTTTCTAGGATATTTTTTGTAAATTCTTTTGAATAAACTTACTAAAACACTATGTAAAGAACTATAATACCCAAGAACTACTTCATAATCTTCATTAGTATTTTTATTTGTTTTCTCTGTACTAACAACATAATTATAAGTATCAAATCTTCTTAAGGTATATGGTTTAACTTTTAATACTAAAGAATTCTCTCTAAAATCTTCTTTAGCTTGTTGAATATTGTTTGTTATATTATTTTTGCTCATTATCTTTTCTCCTTAAATTATTTTTTTTTAATTTAGACTATGCTAGAAACATTAATAAAACTAAACAAATAAAAATAAGTATTAGTAAAAATGTAATCATAAATACTCCCCTAAATTAAATTCATTAATGTAATCCTCTACAACATCATGTACAACATCACTATCAATACCTTGATTAATATAACTTTGCACTAAATCAACTATATTATTCATCTTCAAGTTTTAATTTTGCAACTACTTTATCAAGGGCTGACCTATCCTTACTCCCTAATTCAGTATCTTTATAGGCATTATATTGAATAATCTCTTTTTGGTCAAGAGTTAATTTCAATAAATCCTTCTTTGTATTTATGTTTAGTTTAATTTTTAATAATTCTTTCATTTTAATTTTCTCCTTTAAATTTGTTTTGTAAGTGTATTATTTTCTTAACTTAAATAAAAACTCTTGCATTCTATCTACTGAATCCTCAGCACTTTTTAAATGTTTATCCATAATATTTTCAATTTCTCTAGGCTTACAATTTTCTATTTCTTTAGTCATTTTATTAATGCCATCTTTCACTTGTTTTAACCAATGTATAACTACTCTATTCTCTTTTCTCATAATTTTCTCCTTTAATTTGTTTTGATAAAAGTATTATTACACAATGTTTATTAAATATAGCTTAATAGCTTAAAAATATAAAACTTTTCCACAATCTTTACAAGTAAATGTACTAAAATATTCATTATCAATTCTATTTTTATGAGAACATTTACTTTGAAACTCTTTTGTAATAGTATCTAACACAGAAATTACATTATTAAGTTTTTCTCGTTGCTTTTCATAAACTTTATTTAAATTATTAATTTCATTTTGATACTTTTCTATTTGTTCTTTATTTAACATAGTTCCTCCTTTACCACTTTATACTATTATTATAAGAAATATGATTATCAAAAGCATTTTCTAAATCAACTTTATCAGAATATTCTGAGTAATCATATTGTCCAAAAGACTTAATCTCAACAATATCTGCTTCTAAAACAAGCTCTCTTATATCTCTTACTAAACCATTTGCTTCATGTATTCCTAAATAATTAATATTATGAATAAGTTCTCCAACAACAATTACATTATCATCTTTCCTTAAAGGTTTTGTTGAGATAACTTTATAAATCATTGTTCCTGTTAAACTCTCTGTTGTAACTTTATAGATACATTGCTTAATATCAATTATATCTGAAACTGTTCCTTGAATAATAACTTTATTCATTTTCTTTTCCAATAATCTCTATCTGTACTTAGATAATTGAAATCAACATCTAAATCAGGTTGTATAAATAAAGCAATTCTTGCAAATAACTCAGCAAATAAACCAAAAGGAAATGCTAATATTGTTCTTATACTATCCATTATTCTCCTTCCTTATAAACTCTTCTAACAAAGTGGTTATTACTTACATCTTCATATTTATAACAAGCTCCAAATATTTTTATATATTTACCATCAAATTTAAAACCTACGAGGTTATACTCTTTAGTTATTCTTTCATCATTCTCTTTTGTATTTAAGTAATATTTTACCATTATTCTTCTTCCTCAAATTTTTGTTGTTTTAAATCTTTCAAAACACTTTCAAAGTAATCAATAGCTTCATCTAAATTATGATGAATAAAATCTGCCGAAGTTTGTTCGACAATATCTCCATTAAGATTTACAAAAACTACTTTAACAAAATCCATATCTATAAACTTTGTTGGAATAACTTTAAATGTTAGTTGACTCATTATTTCTCCTTATCTTATACTAAAAGTATTCATAAATTCTTTAGTTTTATCTGATAGTTCAATATCATTAAGTTTTTGTAACATATCTCTTTTATCAATAAAATTATGAATAATATCTTCATTTAAAATTGCATAACAACATTTATGTTCTGCAATAAACTTAGGGTTTGTACAATCACCCCACTCTCCAAGTGCATTTTTATAGATAAATGTAAATCTTTCAAATTGATTCATTTTTTCTCCTTTTAAATTAAATCTTCTAGTTCTTCATCACTAGGATAACTCTCTCCATACCATTCCCAATTATCAACACCTCCAATTTCAAGTTTATTTAATATATAATCTCTTTTTAATAAGTGTTCATATTCTTCTTTTGTTATATCTATGTTTCTAGGTGTGGTAATAGTATATTGTTTCTTCAAATCTAAGATTTTATTTGAATATATTTCCATTTCTTGTTTATTATTCTCAATTATTTCTTCTGACTTCGCAATAAACCCTTTTAACTCCTCTAAATACTTTTCTTGAATGTCTATTTTATTATTTAATACTGATATAGTTGAAGAGTTATTAGAGATAATATCCTCTTTTACTTTTATAACATTATCTAAAGCTTTTATTTTCTTAAACTCAATAGGCTCATCAGCTAAAAGTCTATTTTCAACAATACATAATATATAATTTTCAACATCTTGTAAAGCATCTATTACCTCTTGGTATTCATCACAAGTATGTCTTTGTGGTGTTCCTTGATTTCCTACCATACATTCTGTACACCATTGACTACCCTCTAAATCATCTCTGAATTGTGGATATACTTTTACTTCTGAAAAATCATCAGATATTTTTCTTATTACCTCACAAGGTGCATTCATATAATACTTTTTTGTTATCTCTTTCATTTTATTTCTCCTTTTAAATTTTATTTATAAAGAATTATATCAATAGTAAGTTTAAAGTAAGCTTAATTTATAGGTGTTTAGGAATATTTTTCGGGAATTTATGTAAGAAATACTTTACAAAATAACGATATTCGTAAAAATGTAAAGTATTTTAAGCACTATAGAGGTTATAGGGTTATATATTTAAATTATTTTAAGAGTCTTATCTATTAACTCTTGTAACTTTTGTTTATCTTCTTTAAGATAGTCGTTTGAATCACTCTTTTCAGAAGCACTCCATGGGTGTTTAAAGAATTTTACTTTAAAAGATTTCTTTAATAAATGATAACTCTTACCATTAAACTCAAATCCTGCTGAGTCTTTATCCCCTACAAGGACTATTTGTTTAATATTACTTTTATAAAGAACTTCAAGCTTGTCTTCTATTGAAGCAACTCCGAAGTTATATACTGCTTTATATCCTAATTCTATAAAAGCTAAAGCAGAGAATAACCCTTCGTTAATAAATAATGTATTAGCTTCCTTGAAGTCTTCTTGATTTAACAAATCTTCAAACCCAAAGAAATTATCTGTTTTACAATTCTTAGAACGAAGAACTTTAGGAACAATATCTTTACTTGTACTGACAGCATCAAATCCTTGTAATTCTTTTTTATAATTATATAACGGAAAAATTAATCTCTTTTTATAATAATGATTACTATCTGTTATAAAACAACTTACTTTAGAAAATGTTTTAGGACTTATCCCTCTATAATTTTGTTTGAAGTCTTTATATTTAGGAGGTAAAAAGATACTATTTTTCCAATCATTTTTAGGTTTACTTTCTTGGAGTTCTCTTTTAGCTTTGAACTCTTTGAACATTTTATCCATTTTGTTTTTAAATAATAATTTTTTATCAACCTTTCCTCCAAGAAATTCTACTAATTGAGTCATATTTAAATGAAATCCACATGAAGAACAATGTACATAGTATTCCCCTTCATTTTCAAAAGAAGTAAATGCTGAAGGATTTTCCTCTGAATGATTAGGTGAAATACACACGTGTTGTACCTTATTTCCTGAGTCTTTATGTTTTAAATCATTTGTTTCAAGATATTCTAAAAGTTTTTGTTTATAATCTTCCATATTAATTTACTTTAATAATATCTCTTGGTAAAATATGAACTTTATCAATAGTCCTATTATAGCTTCCTTTGATAATATATTCCCCATCATCAACTCCAGTACAAGTAGGAAAATATACATTATTAACCCTTTCATCTTTACACTTAGCTATACCTTCCTCTATAATACATCTTACTTCAAACTTTTCATTATATCCTATTAACATTATATCCTCCTTAACTTAAATTTTAACTTTATAACTCTTACCATTAGTTTCTATTAAATTAAACATATGTGTAGCACTTAATCCCTCAGAAATATCTTGATTGAAATTCTCCCAAGACCTTTTCTCTAATATATCATAGTTAGTTTTATCTAAAAGAACTTCTAAGTTACCAACTATTCTAGTACCTTTTACTAATTCCCTTCCTTTAGTATCCTTTTGCTTAGTGTATTCTTCTTGTTTAATACTTTCAGAATCAGCATTTAAAATAACTCCTGTAATAACTTCCTCTGATTCTTTACTTTTAAAGATTCTGAATTTAGTTATTTTGTTTAGGTCTTTTGTTTCTTTTAACTCATTTTGTTCATTTGTTTCTTTATTCATTAATTTTCTCCTTTTATGTTTTCTAAAGTAGGTGTTTCTAGGTATTCCCACCATTCAGAGCCATCGTACTCATTTCTTTCTAACCATGCTTTATCTTTAAACACAATAAAGCCACCCACTTCTCTACCACCGAATCCATTATTATACTCAAAGTCTAAATATTCTAAATCAAAATTACCTTTACAATGTACTTTTACATCTTCATCAAGCCAACTAGCACTATGAATATAACAATAATCAATATCTTCGATACTTTTATTATAATAATCAATTAAACTAAGCATTTCTTCTTTTAAATTTCTCATTTTAATTTTCTCCTTTTAATTTACTCTTATTTTTTAAACATTAGTATTATAACACTTACTTTATTAAATAATCCTTAAATAGAATACCTTTTTACGATATAAATTTTAAAGAACTATTCAAAAAGGTATAATGTATAGGCTAAACCTTTTAAGCTTTATTTATATCGTAATACTAAAAGTTAGTTTTTATTCTTATTTTTAAACTCTTCCATTTCCAAATCATTTATTTTATCTTGTAACTCAGTTGCAGGACAACCACCTTTCCATTCTAAATGACAATTTTTACAACCTATTTTATTACAAGTATTAACAATAAGGTTTTTAAATCTTTCTCTTAAGTCTTCAATTTCATTATTCATTTATTCTCCTTATTTTTTAAACTTAATACTAATAAGTTTATATAAACCTAACTTAACAATAATTCCCTCAAAAGTACTTAGTACTCTCCAATATTGAGGGTTGCTAAAAGAGAAGTCTTTACCTTTTCTATTCTTACCACAATTTATCTTAACTTGTTTCCCTTTAGAATCTGAATAAACAAACCCGTAAGTATGATTCATTAAAACTTTCCCTTGGTAAAGTAATAACTGTAATTGTTGTTGTTTAATTTGTTGTTCTATATTTTTCTTCATTTATTCTCCTTTATAGTTCTTATAGTTCTTATAACTCTTATAACTCTTCTAATTCTTTTAGTAATAACTCTTTATGAGCTTCAAATCTTACTAAAACATCTTTTAAAATACCTTTGTAAAGATTACTCGGTACGTTTCCTTTGTAATAAATATCTCCAATATAAAAGCCACTACTATCTCCATACTCATATAAACTAAATGATAAATCATCTCTATCTATATTGTTTTTTATAGTTTCTATTTGTTTTAATATTGCCTCATATTCATCTTTTAGTGAGATTACCCTTTCTAAGTTTTCAATTTTCATTTGTTCTCCTTTATATTTCATTTACAATAATTTCTGATTTAAATGTGTTCATAATTTGTACAACATAAACCTCTTTATTAACTTCTTTAGCACTTAACCTTTTAGCTTCTTTAACAGCATTTTCATAAGTATGTCTTACTTTAGGTTGTCCTTTTCCATTAACATATACTAAGTATTTTTCTTGTTGACTTTGTTGTTCTGTTGTATCCTTTTTAGGACACTCTGTTGCATAAGTTAACGGATTAGGAATTACTGTTGGAACTCTTTTACTTGTTAGTTTAACTTCATCAAAATCTATATACCAAGCCTCTTTTAATTCCTCTGAATAAACATGAATATAGTCTCTATCACTTGTAATACCCTTAACCTTTAAATTAGTAAAATGTCCTTTGAAGTAACTTGCATTTTTACTATCAGGATTAATAAACTCTACAATATCTCCTACTTCAATTTCTTGTGAGTTTACTTGAGGTGTTTCTTCTTCAATAATATCTTTGAAGTTATATATTGTGTAGCCTTTTTTAGAGAAATATTCTTTTCCACTAAATTCACAAATGTTCTTATAAGCAGTACTATTAGCAATAACTTTACCTAACCTACGCTCCTTTGCATATTTCTTACCTTCCATAGTATCGTACCTACCTAAATCTTTATCCATATGTTTATCTAAAAAGTTATACCATACTTCAATTTCTTCAAGGGTATTACAAATAACACCTACTTTTTCAGTTTTTACCTTTTGGATAAATTCTTCTTTGATTTTAATTTTGTTTGTTTTCATGTTTTTCTCCTTTTTGTTGTTTTATAAATGTATTATATAATGTGTTTGCTTAGAGTTTACTTAATTAGATTAGTTCCACTCAAACTCACATCCATAACCATAACAAATATCATATGCTTCTTGTACTTCTTGTTTAGTACACTTTATTCCTTGATTATTACAATTATGTATCCAATAAGAACAAGCTTCTTCATAACTTAGTATATTTTTTGTTAAAAAAGTAAACTCAGAGATTAAGTACTCAATAGCTTTGTTGTTGATATATCCTTCAGGATAAGTATCTAGAGTAATTTCTAATGGAGGTACTCTTCCATAACTATTACTTCTTGTAGGTGTGTAGTCTATGTTGTCCATTGTTTCTCCTTAATAATAAATTTTGATATAGGTAATAACCTTTGAGGTATTTGATAAACAGAAATTACTACATCATTAGTATAAAGTAATAAATATTTATCATAAACTAAAACGCTCATAATATTTTTATGATTTAATGTTTGAGAGCATATCCATTTGTTTAAATGATTTTTAGTTTTATGTAATTTAATATCTCCTTTAATAGCGTTTTGTACTAATTTATCAAAAGACTTTTTATTTAATCCACATCTCTTTTTAGCATTTTTATATGCGTGTTCTTTAATAGTTAATTTCATTATTTCTCCTTTAATTCTTCTAATATTTTAATTGCTTTAGGCAAATCTTCTAAGTACATATCCATATCAAGATACCCTTTAGTTTTTAAGTCCTTAAGAAATTCTATTACTTCTTTTAGTTTAGTATTATTATCTAAAAACTTTCCATAACATTCTGCATAGTCTAGCTCCTCAGAAGTATCATCTCTAATAATATTTCTTGTAACCTCTTCTCCTTTGTGTTCCTTTACTAAGATTACTGCTTCAAGTTTAGATGTAGCTTTAACTTTATAAATAATATCTCCTCTTACATAACCACTATAAGGAACTTCTACTTCATAATATTCTTCCATTGTTTCTCCTTTATCTTCTCTTATTTTTATATTCTATATTTCTATACCAACCATAACCATTATGTTTAGGTTCTTCATAAAATTCATATAAAGCATTAGCATCCATAAACCAATTCTTTGAATTATTATTTCTTAAAATAAATCTATCTAAGTCTATTAAAGTTTTTCTTACTTTTTTGTATGTTTCCATAGTTTCTCCTCTTAATTTTGTTTTGATAAAAGTATCATATAGGATTGTTTCTTAAAGTTTTATTAAAGTAAAGACTAAATAAGATTCTTTTTAGGTTTTCTTTTTAGAGGTCTTATTTAAGAGATTGAATAATAAAACTTTATTGTCCATAGCTTCCTCCTTGCTATCGCAAGAAGAAACCTTGCCTAACCCTACCGTTAATAAAACAAATCTATTCAGAGGAATAAATAAACTATTTTAAAAATTATCATAAAAAGAAAAAACATTTTAATAAATAACAATTTTACGAGACTGAAAGTCGAAGTAAAATAAACCTTATTAAGTAAAGCCTTAACAAGTAAACATTAAAAGGAAGTCTTACAAACATTGTTACAAAATTGTTTATCAATGAGTTTTAAAAAGATTATTCTAAAGGTATGTTCTAAAGAATTATTTACAAGATTGTTTGATAAAGTTTGTTTATTAAATTGTTTCATAAGTTCACCCATAAAGGACTTGCTTATTAAGTAAAAGTTTTTTAGAGATATGTTTTTTAAGAACATTGATAAAAAGGTTTAGTAAGCCTTCCTTTCGCTTCGCTCAAGGTGTTATATTATAAGATATTTGTTTTTAAAGGTAGGTCTTTAAAGAAAGGTTTAATGAAGATGTTTTGTGAGGATATTTTTTAGGAGTGGTTTAAAAATGTTGTTTTTTGTGGATATTATTTAGAATTGTTCCGTAAAAGGGTTTAGAGGGTTTGTTTAAGGAAGATTATTAAAGGGGTTTGTTTTAATGAGAATATTTAATGAAAATACTTTGTGAGTAATTTTTTAGGTAAAGGTTTAGAGAAATGTTTAGAGAGAATTGTTTAATGAAACTTACTAATGAGATTGTTTTGTGAGATTTTGTTTTTAAAGAGATTTTAAAAGGATATTTTTTATGGAAATATTAAAAGGGAAATGTTTAGAGAAATATACTCTAAAAGGTGTTTTTAGGAAGTCCCATTTTAAGGGGTTTTACTTTTCATTGATTTTCAAAAGGTTCAAGAATTGAAATTTAGCCCCATCAATAGGGGCTTGTAGAGGCTATCCCTTAAAAGGATATTAGGAAAAGGTGCAAAAAAGGATTTGTTTATTTTAACCTGACGTTAGCAGTTCTGTTTTCACTTTTTTACTTCTAACCATGTCTTAAGAATATCTCTCATTCGTTTAGAAGGTATATAAAGGTTTATCTCCCTATCCTCTTTTGAAGCAGATTGGTTTCTAATTCTACTTCTCCATATCCATTGTATTAAAGTACCTAAAGCAAATTCATCTTCATTAATACTTATATTATCACTCCTATGGGAGAAATACATAGTAAGGCTTGTATGAGGGAATACATTGAGAATATATGCTAAGTTCTTCTTATGAATATAGTTGTTAGTAGCTCTTACATTAAAAGATACATAAGAAGTTTTATGACTAGCCCATCCTTTATCAGATATTAGATTATACTTCTCTTTGAGAGTTGTAACCATATTCTCATTAGCAGTCCCTTTACATAATGTTTTGAAGAAGTTGTTACCATTCTTTCTTAAGGAGTTAGTATAAACAGAACCTTCTTTTACATTCTTTCTAAACCAAGTACTACTTAAAGCATAATAATCATCTCCAATACTATTAAGTTTATCTGACTCAACTATTCTTATTAAATCGGCTATCTCTTGTTTAACTTCACCTGAAGTTGGCTCATAATTTACTAGCTCACCTTTTTTAACTGATAGATACTCATATTCAACATTATATAAGTCAAAGTAAGGTTTTTGAATACTCCCATTAAAGAGATACGTTAATATATATACTTCCTTAAATTGTTTGAATATATTTACTGGTAATTCCCACATCATTAACTTATTATTAACAGATAGTAAATGTCCGTTAATACATAATACCATTTCTTCATAGAACTTACTTCCTTTAGAGTATTTATCAATAGGGTGTTTAACTTCATCCCAACGAACATAACCATCTTCATCAATGTAAGCATAGTAATTAAAGAAATCTTCTTTATCTGTTTCTGTTTTAAAAGTAAACTCCTCAGCAATACTAGCAACCTCATCAAGTATAAGAGTATACTCCCCTACTTTTATATTCTCTTGTATCTCTAAGTCAAACCTACTTAGTAAAGCATGAGTAGTAATTATATTAATACCATTAAATGTATAATCCCTTAAGGTATCTAACTTAGCTTTTTTCTCTTTATGATTTACATAAGGTGTCTTTGCTAAAGGTAAAGCTTGTTGTACTCTCTCAACCTCATCTAAGTAAGGTGTAATATACATAAATCTTTCATCAGCATTTTGTTTCATAAAGTTTATAGCCCAAGTAGTCTTTCCTTGACCCATGATAGAATCAACTACTTTAATCTTTGGTTTATTTTCCAATCTAATCTCCTTTCTTGTTCAATTTTGAAAACAATGTTCATTGAGTACCCTTTTTAGGTACTCTTTATAAAACTCCACCTAACCTTTCACCCAAAAACTCACCTCGAAAGTATCCTCGCTTAGTACCTCGAAGTTATTTTCTTGTTTAAGAGGTTTCATATAAGCATAGGATTCTATCTCATATTCTAATCCTTGCTTAAATTCTATCTCAGTATAATCTGCTACAACTATATATTTAAGTTTACATTTTTTTGGCAAGGTTGTTACATAAATCATCTCTTCCCAAGACAGAACCAACTCATTCCTAACCAAAACCCTATCCCCAAGTTTAGGCTCAGAAGTTTCTCCTTTACCTAACTCCTTAAATGTTTCAAGAACCTCATTATAAATGTCTTTGTTTGGGTCTTCTACTGAAGCAGTAGAATTATCGTATATAGGGTTTAAACCTTGAATATATACCCTATCCCTAGATTCATAAATTTCAGTAGCATCCTTACTTATAATACCCCAACCATTACTACCTTTAAAAATCTCTCCACAACCTCTCTCAAAACCTGTTTGTTCAATAACCTTGAATAATGTTACCCCTTCCCAATGTTTTAATTTAAACTTTATTGTACCTTTTCCTTTTGTAATGTTCTCTTTCATGCTTTCCTCCTTGAATTGTTTTGTAAATTTATTATATTATACTTTTTCTTAAAACTTTCTTAACTAAAAATCTTTTTGAAACTTATCTCTAAATAAAATATTTCTGAAAACGGATTTCTGATTTTTCAAAAAAGTTCCCAAATCTCCCCAAATTGTGTAATTTACTATGTTTTATATATTTTCTCTATATATTATTGAGAATTATTATCATTATCATTTCTTTTTGAGACTAATTATCATTATCATTTTATATAATATTTTTCTTTTTTTGAACTTCTTAAAAATCTTTTCACAAATATTCTATCCTTTATATTTTATTTATAACTATTTAACTAAGCTATCTTATTACAATACCCTTTTAAAAGCCTATACTAAGCAAATATAAGCAAAATAACCTCTTAAGCTATGTTTATATACCTTTACAGTTAAAAGCCCTTATAAGCTTAGTATAGATATATTATTTAGTTACTTAATCCTTATTACTATTCAATAACAAAACAAGTATTAAAATAATAGTTCCTATATACATAACTAACTGTATAAACTCTATTAAGTTATCTTTGATAAATTCCATGCTCCATATCCTTTTAATAAAATTTAGTATATAAAAGCCTTTGTAAGCAATATATACTGTAAATATAGTCTATACACTCTATATGTATATAAATATCTTATTTAACTCTTTTATACCCTTTATATGTACAAATAAAATATAAGTACATTATTAAGCAATAATTAGCTATAAATAGCCTTTTAATATATTGCTTAATAAATAACTCTTTAATATATTTACTACTCTTAGAACTCTTTAGAACTCAAATAAAAATTAACCAAAAATAAAGGCTATTACAAATAAATCATTAAATAAAATTATCTTATACAATTAATTTGTACAATATTTATTATTTAACTTTTTGTAATAGCCTTTATTTTTGGCACCCTTTAAAAGAGATTTTTAACAGTATGATTTTTAAGTATTTGTTTTTATTGTTTTTATTTTACTTTATTATTGATAAAATTATGCAAATCTATCCAGTTATGAAATATTTTATTATTGTATCTATAATATGGTCTATGATAATTTTTATCCCAAACTTTATATTTTAAGTATTTTTTCATAATTTACCCCTTTAAATTGTTTTATTTAATGTTTTATTTGTTAATGTATTACTTTTATTAACTCTAATAGAACCACTTCTTAAACTCTTTATATCAATAGTTTTAATATAAGATACTCTTTTGTTCATCTCTTTAATGTTTCTTTTTGTTATTTTCATCTTAAGCCTTTTAATCTTTTTCTTTATTTGTTAAATATTTACTTAACTCATATTTAGATATAGAACATGCTTCATCATTTAAATAAGCTATAATATAATATTTATCATCCTCAATTGTTACTGCTGGATAATACTCAAAGTATTCTATTAAAATCAATAACTCTTCTTTACTCATACTATCTAAAATTTCATTAATTCTATTATCTGTTAATTTTTCCATTTTATTTCCTTTATTTTTAATTTTAGTAATTTAAATCAATATCATACAAGATATTATCTTCGATATCTGTCTCTTTTAACAATAAATCTAAATAACACTCAAACAACAAAGCTTTATTATCTTTTTTGAAAAAATCTTTATAAGAGTAATAAGGAATATATCCGTCCCTTTGAGTTGTATATTCTTTGATAATATCTCTTAACATTTCTTTTTTATATTCTTTAGTGATAAATTCTTCAATATATTTGCTTATTGCTAATAAATCTTTATTTGAAACAATTACATCTATTACATCTGTACTAAAATTATAATAAGATGGACTATTAAGTTTTTTAAATTGTAAATTAGTATCAATATAATAATTAAGTTTATTAATGTACTCTTTACAGTACTCTATCTCTAAGGCTTTATATTCTGTATCACTTAACTCTAAATTTCTATCTTCAATATAATTATCTATATTATAGCTATGACTTGATTCATAAAAGCCCCCAAAATTTACTGTTGTTATAGTTTCTCTTTTCATGTTTTACCCTTTTAAATTGTTGTTTGTTTAAATTGTTTAAGGAATATATCCTTAACAAGGAATACTTATAAAAATATTCCCTATAAAGATACTTAGATATTTAGTCTCCATCATAATTATAAATAACCTCGATATAAACAAATTTAATATAATACTTATTTCTTAAATCTTCATTATTGAAATTATTTATATTTTTTTCATATTCACTTAAGGACAATAAAGAATAATTATCGAATAAATACCCATCTAAAAAACCCTCCATATAATCAAGGCTTTTAAAAGTTGTTTTTAAATTATCCTCAATCATAGGCAGTGTTGCACCTGTTGAGTTAATATGCCCTTTTTTAATTAATAATACTTTAGTATCCATTTTAATATCCTTTATATTTTAATCTTACTTTTAATCTTTTTTCTTTAACTTCTTTTTTTAAAGCTTTCTTTCTAAGCTCTCTTTGATAATTACTTTCTTTAATTTTTTTCATGATTAATTTTCCTCCATTAATTGTGCAATATCATTATAACCTGTTCTAGCATAAATAACATCATTTAAACTATTTTCATTATAACCATTTATTTGTGTTATTAACTGTAATTCCTCTTCTGTTGCGATGTTATACTCAACTATGTAATTCCAAATTTGTTCTTTTGTTAAATCTTCCATTTTGTTTTATCCTTTTATTTGTTTTTGTTTAATTCTAACAACTCTTTACATATACCATTAAATTGTTCTAAGTCCTCACTTTTTGCAATATACTCATTTGTACTAATTGAAGAAAAAATAAACTCATCCTCCAGACATATAAGGTACTTTAAATCTTCCTTCATAATTTCTTTGCATTGTGTAGCCTCGCTAATCCAATCTATTAAAGTATCAATAAAGTCAACTCTATTTTCAATTCTATACTCATATAATCCATTATCAAATATTTCATCGTTTAACTTTATATGATTGATTTCCTCATATCCTGTTATACTAAATAAATCTTCCATTTTGTTTTATCCTTTTTATTTGTTTTTGTTTAATTTGTTTTATAAAAACTTTTTACCATATTTTATAACTAATAAATCTAATTTAGCTATTGTTTTTAAAACTTTTCTTTTCATGTTTGTTTCTTACATACTTTCTAAAGTTGGAGTGTCTAAACTACCATCACTTAAAACTTCAAAATGTAGATAGTTATATTCTCCTAACATACTTTGTTTGTTATTATCGTTAATAACATGAAGTCCTACATATGAATAACAAGAAGGTCTTAAGTCTATTCTAATTTCTATTACTGCTGTACAATTAATAAAATCTGTTAGTAAACCAAAATCAAACTCTTTTAAAATGTTACTCTCTGTATATATCCCTCCATCTTCTGAAGGCTGAAATGTATAATCATTATAAATACCTCCAAACTCTTTTTGGATATTATCTCTTATAGTGTCTATATAATCAGATAATACTATAATATCATCTACATTATTAATTGATTCGGCAAAACCATCTGAAGTTAACTCAAAGAAGTCATCAATAGAGATATCGTTTAAAGTGTTAATCATCTCAGTAACATTTGTAAAATTATCGTTATCAATTCTATTTTTAATTAACTCTATAAAGTCATCCATCGCATCTGTGCTGAATTTAGTTCCATTAGTAAAGTAATTAATATCTTCTTTAGATACTCCATTGTTTAAAAGCTCTTTTGTTTCGCTGTATGTTAATTCTATTTTCATTTTGTTTCCTTTTAATGTTTTTGTTTGTTAATTATATCTAAAGTTAACTTAAATAAATAAGATTTTATTATCTTTTTTAAAATTTTCTATTGATTCTTTTTTATCTTTTGAATTATTATAAATAATTTCACTTAGTACATTTTCTTTATTTAATAATATTGTACTTACTTTATTTAAAGATATAAAATAATCTTTATTACTAAGCTTGTTTAATTGATACTTACTTAATTTAACATCACTTAAATTTACTTTTTCTATATTTATTATAAATCCTATATCTCCATATTTCAATTCAGTTTTGATATATAAATCATTTTTTCTTAGTAGATAACTTTTCATTTTGTTTTTTCCTTTTTTGTTTTTTATTTATTATACTCTCTTTTAGATAAAATTGCAAGGCTTTTTAATAAAATAAAGCTTAAATTATAATATTTTTTAGATGTACTGTATGATTATGTTATGATAGATTGTTTAATTAGTATTGATAATAAGTATCGTTTATTAAATTGGTTAATAATAAGTTTTGTTTTATTGGTTTTGATAATTAGTTTTGTTATCATAGGGGGAGGATACACGGATATTGATAATTGTTATCATCTGTACCGACCCAAATATAACTATTAAACCCAAATACCTATTTAAGCTAACTTTAAGAAATACACCAATCAAACAACCCCCTACACAATTATCAAACAAACCACGTTTAACAAACCCATTTGAAACCTTCTCACAAAGGATACTCAAAAAAGAATACCCCACTAACCTCACCCAAAAAGCCCCCTCTTTTTAAAACTCACTAGAATAAAAAATTAAAAAAGGACTAAAAAGACCTTACCTTAACCCTAAATCCCATTTAAGAGAATTTATTAAAGGTTCTTTATCTCGAAGTAAATCCTCATTAAGAAGTATTTCTTTAGTTTCCCCTTTAAAAGAAAACCTCATTAAGTAATTTGATATAATATAATTTCCTTGAGCCTCTTTTTTATCAAATACCCCATAAACATAAGTATACGTAGTTATCTCATGAGAATATACTGTATCATTGACGGATAGAATCTTAATAGGTAACTCTTTGAAGTATTCTTTTAGGTGGTTTACTGAAATATTATTAGCTTCTTTATTTAATTCTTTTGTGCTTAGCATTTATTCTCCTTTTAAATTAGTATATAGCAAGATTTCTCTCGCAATAATTTATTAAATCTTCTAAAGTTGTTTGTCTAGAAGTACCATATGCAAAATCTTTTGTAAAATCCCATAACCTAAAAGAAGACTCTGTAAAGTCAATACCATAAAGTTTATCATAAATAATAAAACCTCTTTTAGCACTTTCACTAATATCAATTATTCTAAAAGAAGCATCTTCAATCACTAAGTCAAATCTTCCTTCTTTAACATTACATGAAATAACTTCTTTTGTATAAGACTTTTTCATTAATCCTCCTTTTTTAATTTTCCCTTTTAGTATAAGTTAAGTATCAAAAACATATATAATTTACCCTTTTTGATATAATTTATATTATATATGTTTAACACTTACTTTCTTTTTACTTACAATCTATAAATAATTCTTTATCAAAGTCTTCACTTTTCATATCTTTTCCTTTAATCTTTACTTAACTCATAAGATTCATTTCCGTTTAGCTCTAACAAGTACTGTTGTCTAAAATTATCCTCAGTAATATCTTCCTTTAAACTCATTAACTTAAGACTATCTATTAAATTATCCCAACCAATTTTCTTAATAAAAATAATACTATCACAATGTTCATTAAATTTTACCCAAGAATAATCTTTAAGTAAACTAAACTCTTTATATTTTTCTAAAAAAGAATTAGGTACAAGAATTGTTCCTTCTTGAATTTCTTTAGAACTACAATTAAAAGGAGCATCTGAGTAATCCCTTACAAGAATTCTTATTAAGTTTTCTTTGAACTCTTTTTCTTTTTTATTTGTTTTTTTAATGAACTTTAATAAATTTGTGTGTTTTATGTATTCTTTGTGTTTCATATTATATCTCCTTTTTCTTATTAAATACTTTATCATATAGCACCCAATCAATTATTTTTTCAAATATATTTCTTGAATTATATCTATAAACTTCATTTAATATGTCATATCTATCAATTAACTTATAGTACATTGTAGTTAACTCACTATAATCCTTTGTTAAATTATTGTAATCATTTGTTAAATTATTAATAATTTGTTCTTTTTCAGCACTTTCTTTTATTGTATAATCTTTTATACTAAAATAATGTACAATAGTGCCATCGTACTTTTCATCTTTTCTATATGTAAGTTTATTTACAATATTTTTTGCAATTTCCTCTGAAGCCATTTCTTTAATAACATCTATTGGTACATCAAAGTTACTACGAAAATCCTCAAATACATAATAATTAAGCACTTCAGGTTCAATAGTAATTGTATTAAATGATGCTGAATTAATATCATTAACTTTATAACCACTCTTTACATGAACTTTTAAAATATCATTCATTTATTCTCCTTAACCCAATAATCTAAGTAAGTTTCTTTACAATAACTATCATTAAAAATATTTACTTTACCAAAAAACTCTATTGAGGTTTTACTCTCTTTATCAATATCTCTTAAAATGTATTTGCTATGCTTATTGTTAAGACATTGCCAAGTATCAATACATATAAGAATATTACTAGATTTACCTTTTATACTATTTAAACAACCCTCTACATAAACTATTTCATAATAATCTTTTTCTTTAAAATCTGCTTGTAATGTACTTATAAAAATAAGACTCATTAAAATTGCTTTATAAAACTTTTTCATTCAACACCTCCTATAAGTAAACCTAATACTAAAAATGCTATTACTAATACTATTGCTTGAAAACCTATATCTTTAATTATATTCATAAGTCATACCCCTCAAAGTCTCGGTGGTCAAGAATATAGTCAAGTTTCTTTAATGACCAAGCCTCATATAATGAATAATTATCATCAATATATTTCTCTAATATACTTGACCAAATATTCTCTTTGATACTAACAACTATATACTCTTTTTCAATAGTTTCATTAAAAGTAATTTTGTAATAACCTTTCTTTAATAAGAACTCTTTACTTGAATCTATTTCTTTAATTGCTTTAATTTTCTTTTTCATTATTTCTCCTTATAATTTCATATTTTTTATAATTGTATTTTTAGGAACATATATTTGATACTTATCTTTATAATCCCAACAACTAGAATAATTAGGTAAAGTTGTTCCTATGCCCCAATCAAATTCTATACTAGGTATACATTCTGTTTTTACAATCTTTGGTGAATAATCCCCTTCGAAAACCTCTGTTCCATAAGCTTCAATTTTACTTAATACTTTTGCTTTATTTTCTTTTTGGATATAGAATATATAATTTTGTTTTTCAGAAATACCACCTGTACCTAATACAAAGTTACCCTCTATTGAAGATATTCTTTCAATACTATAAATATTAAATTCAGTTGTATTAAAAGACCTTTCTCTAAGTTCTCTATTTTTATAATTATTATAAACAAAAAGGGAACCTATAATTATTGCTGTAACAAAGATAGGTATTATAATTTTTTCTTCATTATTACTAACAACATTAAGTAAAGCTAATATCATCCATATCAACATAAAAAATATTATAGAAATTAGAAATACACCAAGAAAAATAACCATTATAGCCACCCCATTTTATCTAAAAATCTATCCATTAAAGTTGCTTTTCTACAAATAATACCTTTTTGAACATTTGGTTTAATATTTCTTATCTTATTTTCATTCAAGTTAAGAAAAGGGTTCTTTTGAGTAATTTTACCTACAAATTTACCACCGAAAGCTATATTATAAAGTACAACAAAGTCATTTTCCTTAATATCTAATTGAGTAACCTTTTCAAGAGTTTCTTCTGAATAAATACTGAAAGAATTTCCTAATGAAATCTTACAAATTGTTTTATGTTCTTTTTTAAATCTATTTGTTCTATCTGTTCTAATTGTTTTCATATATTCTCCTTAAACTTTTACTTTAGATACTTGTTCTTGAAAATCTTTGAAAGTTTTTACAATATCTTTATACTTTTCAAGTCTTGTTTCTAAAACTTCTATATGGTTTTGGTATTTCTCATTAGCTCTCTCACTTTTGGCTAGTAACTCTTCTAACTCATTAGCTTCCTCTACTAAATATTGGTGGTCATTCTGTAATAACAGATAATCCCCTAAAGTATCTTCAAATAATTCTGTATCTTTAAATAATTCTTCTTCTTCTTGTTTATTAAGAATAACCTCAACACCATTTGTTAGTGTATACTTTGTAAGATTATGTCTTACTCCTAAACTTCCTATGTATTCTTTTTGCATTCATTCTCCTTTACTTTCTAAAATTTTACTTGCTAATATATTAGCTGTTCCTTCACTAATTTCCCATTCCATATGTTTTCTATAACAATCTTCACAACCATAATGTCCATATAATTCATTTGCTTCTTCTTCCGATATATCTTGAAATCTACAACTATCACAATATAGATAAGTTAACTCCTCAAATAATATCTTTGCTATACTTTCTTTTGTCATAATTATTCTCCTTCCTTTGTTTTTAGATAAGGGTTTTTAGAATCCCCATTTGTTTTTGCTTTGTAATAACTGTTTTTCAATATTTCTCCTTTTTAAATAAAATGTTCTCTCTTTTCATATAACTATCCATATATCTAGTTATCATGCCTTTGTTTTTCTCTTCATAATCTAAATAAGATAACACTTCTTCAACAATATCCATACAGTTACTAAAACTATATTCTAATGTCTCAGTAGGATATGTGTTCTCATATTTAAGTATAATCTCTCTTATTTTATCTCTATCAATATTATTCAATATTTCTCCTTTATTTTTGTTTTATAGAAAGTATTATATCAGATAGTTTATAAAAGTTTGCTTAATTAAGTAACAATAATAAGATATTTTGTTTGATTTTTTATTAATTTGTAGTTTTATAAGTTTTTTTGTGTAAGAAGAGGGTTATTAGCCCTCTTTTAGTTGTAATTTGTTTGTAAAAAGTTTTTCAGCAAACTCTGAAACGGAAGACCTAGCTACTTTATGTAAGGTAACTCCATATAAATTAATATCTGTTTCCATTTTCTTAGTACAAGAGTCTAATAAAATACTTAATCCATTATTATATTTAGTTAAATAAGGATTATCAATCTGATTTTGTGAACCAATACATATAATCATTGAGTTTTTACCAACTCTTGTTAACATTTTTTGAAAAGAACTAGAACTAGCATTTTGAATTTCCTCAAAAATTATAATAGAGTTAGGTCTTAAAGTTCTACCTCTTAAACCTAATGCAGTTAAAGGAATAATATTATATTTTTTCATCATATCCTCTTTTTCAGCATTAATTTTTTCTTCTAATTCATTTGCTTTTAATTTCGAATTACTATGTTTCTTTCTAGCAATAAAATCTAAGGTATCATCTAAAGGTAAAAAGAATATACCATTTTTTTCAGAATCCCCGCCCTTTCTGAAACCCTGTTGTTCGGCTTTATCAACATCATCTACACTGTTTCTAATATAATAGATACATTCATACTTTTTAGCTTTTATAAGCTTCATAGCATTTGATAAAGCACTTACAGTTTTACCTGAACCACTTAAACTTTCACAAATTATTATATCATATAATTGACTCTGAATAGCATTACTAAAGAATAATTGACCTTTATTAATAGGACTAGCTTCTTGTCTTCGTAAATCTGTTTCCTTTTCCTTTGAAATATAATCAATTTTACCTTCAGGAAGTACACTAATTAATTTTTGTTGATTAGTTTCCTCACAAGTAATAGTATAATTATAATTTCTAGTACAATAATCTTTATCAATATCATAAATAGTTAAATTTGAGTTATTTCTAATCTTAGAAAAAATATCTGAACTAACCTTTAATTCTTTTGAAAAATCTAAATCAACATTATCTACCTCAATTAAAGAAGTAGTCTCTAACCCTAACGAGGTTGCTCTTATCCTAGCCATAACATCATTAGATATAAATATCTGTTGTCCTAAAAAAGTATCGGAATAAACTTGTACAATTTCTAATATCTTTAAGTCATTACTTATAGAACCACTTTCTGAATTACATAATTTATATTCTTTTTTTGAAACTATCTCAATAGAAATACCATTTAGGTTTATCTTCACAACTGAGAAACTACCATAATCATTTGTTGATATAACTTCTGCTTTAGATATTGTTCTTCCAAACTCTCTTGCATTATATCCTAGTTCGGATAATAAAGACTTTTTAGAGTCTAACTCATCAATAACAGTTTCTGAAATAACTAAAGTAATATCATCTTCTGAATTATCAACTTCAGCTAATATTTTTAAATTTTGACTATCTAATAATAATATATTAGTATCAATATGTTTGTATTTTTTCACCAATCTCCTTTATAGTAAAACCTAAGTAAAATAATCTTTAAATTATTTATAAAATTTAGGCTCTACATTGTATTTTGTAAACATTTCTTGCAAAACTTTTGTTAATTTTTGTTTTTTATCTCGATATTTAGGTAACTTTTTCATATCTTTTGTAAAATTATTTTCTAAAATAACCTTTTTAAGCTCATTATAAGAACTCTTTGTTAAAATAGGCTCTTTAGGTTTCTCATTTGGGTGTACAAAAGGTAAATGTTCTTTACTTAACCAAGTAGCCATCTGTACTAAAACATTAGGAAGTTCTTGTAAAGAAATATTATACCTTTTACAGTTATTTTCAACCTTACCAAGTAGAATATTGCATGAACTACAACAAACACCCCTTATTAATCCAGTTCCACCAACCCCCTTTATATGGGAATGTTCTAAGATAGCCTTTCCATCTTGTATTTCTTTACCACAAAGAGGACAAGTATTATTTATTTCAGATAATAACTTATCTCTAAGAGGTTTTATATCAGAGTGTTTTAATTGAATTAATTCCCCTTTAGGAATAAGACTTTTAATAAAGGTATTCATTACTATTTAATTTACAAACTTCATAGTTAGGCTCATAAAGTTCATTTAAAGGTTGCTCTCTCCATTTTTGCCACTTCTGACCTTTACTTCCAAAGGTATCCCATTCAGCTTTTTGTTGAGGGTCTTGTTTTCTACAAGAAATATGTTTAAAAACTTCTTCATTACATTTGTTATTATCATAACCTAAAATCTCACTAGCATTTACACTAAAAACTTGTATATCTTGTGTTACATCTATAAAGGAGTCAACACTTAACATATTACCCTCTAAATGTTTAAACCAAGAATCATACAATGCTAAAGTATTTTTATCAATAGCTTTTTTATCAGTTAAATATAATTCAAGTAACTCTTCAAGAACTTGCTTAACGTAAGTTTCTCTACTAATATTATTAATGTTTCGTTCTTTTCTCCATTCTCTTAGAGAATCTGTTAATATAAACTTTTCTTCTTTTTCTTTATTCATTAATCTCCTTTAAACTAAAAGTATCCAAATGTAAACTTTTTAAAAAAATCTGTGTTTCAGTTAATTCAGGATTTGAGAATCTTATATAACCACTATAAAATGCAAATCCTCCAATTAAAACTAAAAATATAAATTTAATTATACTATTTTTGTTCATTAATCCCCTTTAAACTTTACTTTTAACAAATGAATCTAAATATAAACTCCCAAGAGCAATACTTAATAAACAAAATGTTAATAAAAAACTACCTAAGAAAGTAGTTATAACAGATAATACTGATAAAACTACTCCTAAGACACCAAATAAATGAACTAAATTTTTATAAAACCAATTAATAAACTTATTCATTAATTCTCCCATAATATACCTTCTATTTCAGATAAAAACATGGGAAATTCCTCTAAATCAGAAGCAAAACCAAAATGTATATCAGATATATCTAACTCATAATTATCTAATAAATCAATGAAGTATAAAAATCTTTCATTACCCTCATTTAAGGGATTACCTTCATTAACTAATTTATCAAAAAGGTATAACCCTTCATAACCTGAATCTAATTCAACTACTGCTAATTTTCTTTTATTCATTAATTCTCTCCTTCAATATCATTTTTCAAGAAATTATAACTAAAATATATCCCAGTTAAGTTAGTAAATAAAAGAATTGCTCCTTGAACCCACATTAAAACAAGACTATATTGAATAATAAATCCAATACTTATTACTGAAATAAATCCTAAAATAACCCAAAGTAAATAAATAAAGGCACTAATACCTAATTGTAAAAAACCTTGTTGTAGTATTTTTAATTCATCTTTATTCATATATCTCCTTTCCATAATTTTCTAATCTTATCATTTTTATAGAATGAGGATTCTTATATTCCAAAGATACAATACCCTCAAAACCATTACCAAAAATATCTCTAAATTGTCTTACAAAAAAAGTAAATCTTTTAGTATCTCTGAAAGTATTTTCAATTGAATTACCCTTAGTATTTGGAACTTTTAGTTCTCTATACATTTTAATAAATAACTCATAACAAGCTAAATAAGTCTTACCATTTCTTCTAGCAAAGAATAATTCTGCAAATTGATTTTGAGTAAACTCATGTCCTTCATTAGTAAATAAAGTATATAAGTCAAAATTTCTAGCATAATTAGTACCATTTGTTTTAATATAATCTTCAAAATCAAAATATTCTAATGTGTTAACAAATTTCATATATCCCCTTTATAATAAGATATTTGAAAGGGAAATTAATCCCAATCAATTTGTTCATCTTCTGTTTCAGTATCGGAATCCTTAGAATCTTCTTTATTAGCTTTAATTCCTTGCTTTTGTTCTGCTAAGAATTTTGAAACAGCTTTCATGTTTTCCATTACAAGTTTAGAAAAAGTACTCTTATAATCTTCTGCTGAAATATCTTCTGAGAAAACAGCTTTCTTAATAAAGTTTCCATCAGCATCTTCTTCAACATCAATTTTAGCAATAATTTTAGACTTTTGTTTACCTTTATTTGCTTCATTAAAATCATATAAGAAATCTCTATCATTAGATTTTACTTTTTCAGTTGTCATAAAAGGTTTCCATTCATCATTGATTTTAACTAAACCAAATACATGAGCTTCAAAACTTACTTTTCTATTATCAGGAATATTCTTTCTTGTTTCAGGTTTTTTAGGGTCAACTTCATATTCAGTAAATAAATCTTGTCTAATTTGATAAAAAGATTTCTTAGAATTAAAGTCAATCATTGATTTTTGACCTTCTGTAAACATATTAGGTGCAAAAGTTGTTGAAACGTTATCTTTAGCATTTGGAATATATCTAGAACCACCATATTGAATACCTGTAATAACTATCTCAGGATTATCTCCTAAATTTTCTCCAACCAAACTTTCTTCAAAGTTAATACTTCCAGTATCTTTATCTTTAACAAGTTTAGTACCATAGTAGTAAACACCACTCTCAAAAACAAATTCTTTATTTTTTTCTTTTTTAGCTTGTCTATTAGCAACTGTAAATCCTGACCTTTGATGTCCTGAACTAAATTTTAATTCCAAAAACCCTTCAGGCATAAATGATGAAGCTCCACCACTAGATTCTGTATCAGTAATCTCTCCAGCATCAATTAATAATTGTAAAGCTTCTTCAGGTGTTTCAGCAATACCCCCCTCAACAAATTCATTTACTAAGTTAGTTTCCTCAGCATTTAGTGTGTGCAATTCTCTTGCCATATATTTTCTCCTTTTTATTTTAAATTGATTAGCCTTTTGGTTATTTTTGGCAACATTTCTTTTTAAACATTGTAATTATATACAACTATTCCTTAAAGTTAGGTTAAATACTTTAAGGAATATAATATTTTACCTAAATTGTTCTAATATTGAACTTGCTTCTTCCCAATCACCTTTAGTTGTGCCTTTTCCGTACTCAGTAACTTTAACATCAAAGAAATTACTGAAAGAACTTGCATTAATCATCTCCTCCATCCAAGGTAATGGGTTGTCTTTAACTTTAAAGTTGGGTTTCATACCTAATTCAAGTAATCTTCTATCTGCAATATATCTAATATACTGTTTCATTTCAGATAAAGTTAGTCCTTTTATTTCACCTAAACTAAAGGCAAAGTCTAAAAAGTTATCTTCTAGCCTTACTATTTCTCTAAAAGCTTCATAAATATCAAATTTTAATTCATCTGTCCATATATCATAGTTTTCTTTTATTAAGGTTCTGAATAACCAAGAATGTCCCTCACAATGTTGATTTTCATCTCTAATTGACCAATCAACTGTTGTAGAGAGTCCTGAGAACATACCATGTCTTTGGAAATTCATTAAAATAGCAAATTGACTAAATAGTAATACTCCTTCAGTACCTCCTCCATAAACAGCTAACATTCTAGCCACATCTTGTCTAAATCTAAAATTAGCTTTATCTCTAATCTCTTCTTCGGTTAAATTATCCTCTCCACAAGTTTCCCTAACTTCATCAATATATTGATAAAAGTGTTTAACCCTAGCTTTGTGTATATATTCTAATTTTTCTTCCATACATTCATACTCTCTCCACTCATTGTAGAATGTATCTTCATTAAACTCCCCTACTGTATCAGTAAAGTTAGCATAAGCATCAATGTGGATGTTCTCTCTATTAGCAAAGCATCTTAACATCATTTTTACTTCCTGAGGTTTAAATATTCTTAACTCAGCATCATAACCACTACCAACAGCTACCTCATTTGTTGTAAATGTTCTAAGTATATTAGTAATAAGAAACTTATCAACATCGGTTGCTTTTGTACTCCAATCTTTTACATCAGGGTTTAAATCAATTTCTTTCTTTGTCCAATGTAAATCTTCATGTACCGAGTAGAAGTTATAAGCCTCAGGGTATATAAAAGGCTTATAACTGTATTCATCTTTAACTTTTAATAAATTATTTTTCATTTCTCTCCTTTACTGACAAACCAAGCACTCATCATACCTAGTATCTTCTTCGATTTTATGTCTTTCAACATTACCACCCACAGTTGCTCTTTTAGGACTTGTACTTCTACAATAATATAGAGTTTTTGCTCCTAATTTCCAAGCCATTAAATGTAAACCTAATAAGTCTTTCTTATTAACATCATGGGGTAAGAATATATTAGTACTTTGCCCTTGGTCAATATATGGAGTTCTATCTGCTACTTGTTCAATTATGTATCTTTGGTCTATCTCAAAAGCAGTCTTAAATACTTCTTTACTAAAATCATCTAGCCACTCTAAATGTTGAACAGAACCTTCATGGGCTAATATAGATTTCCATTGCGATTGAATCCATCTACCATCTTTATTTAATTCTTTAGCCTTATCTTCTATTAATTTAGTTAAATACTTATTCTTAACTGTATGTGCTTTAGTCTTATTTTTATGAACATAAGCATTACTTTGCCAAGGTTCTATTCCAGCACTAACTCCTCCACATAGAATAGATATTGAACTTGTAGGAGCAATAGCCATTTTATTTGTAAATCTTTCAAGAACACCATGTTTTTTACCTAACTCACAAGAACCTCTTTCTTTAGCTATTTTTATACTTGCTTTATCTACTTGCTCTTTTAAAGAACTAAATATTTTTATATTTAAACCTTTAGCCATTGGGCTTTCAAAAGGAATATGTTTTAATTGTAATAAACTGTGCCAACCCATTACACCTAACCCAACTGCTCTCTCTTCTCTAACAAAGTTGATAACTCTTCTTAGGAAGGGTTTTTTCCATTCGGGACTTTTTTGTAACTTTTCTTCATATTGAATTAAAACACCGTCTAAAAAGTACATCATATCTTCAATAAATAATGAATCATCTTTCCATTCATCATATTTCTCTAAATTAACACTACTTAAACAACATACTGCTGTTTTATCTTCCGTAACATTTAGTAGAATCTCACTACAAAGGTTACTAAAAGTAACACTTAACCCTTCTTTTTGGTATAATTCACATAAATTTTTATTAACATTTCCTTCAAATAGTATATAGGGTTCACCTGTTTCAATTCTAATTGTTAAAATTTCGGTAAATAGTTTATAAGCATCAACATACTTTTCAACAGATTCAGTATCCACAGATTTTAAGCCCCATGCTTTTTTATTTATAACTGCTTCCATAAAATCATCTGATAAAACTACTCCTTGATGTAAATTAAAGCATTTTCTATTAGTATCTCCTCCAGTAGGTTTTCTTAATTTAATAAACTCTTCAATTTCTATATCTGAAATGTGTAAGTATTCTGCTTTACTTGCTCTCCTTAACCCACCTTGTGATACTGCATTAACCATAGCATCATCTACCTTATAAAAAGGAATTTTACCACTAGAATTTCCAACATTAAAAATAGGTCTACCTACACCTCTAACATTTTTCATCCTACCAATTCCTCCACCTCCTGAGCCTAGAACTAAATCTTCCATAAATCCAAAAGCAATACTTCCCATATCATCATTTGTAATACTTTTAAAGCAGGATATAGGATAGCCTCTATCTGTACCTGAGTTAGATAAAACAGGAGTTGCTCCACTAGCCCATTGTTTATATAAATAGTCTTTTATTCTCTCTGCCCTCTTAGGGTTATCTCTACAATTATCATAAGCAACCCTATGATAAAGGTCGTGTATTGTTTCATTTGGTAAAAGGTATGAATCTTCAAACATAGCTTTAGCAAAATCATTAACTAACAATTCTCTTTCCAATTACTCTCCTTTCTCAACAATTTCTTGTTCATTTGTATCTTCAGCATTCTCAACTAAAGAATCTCTATACTCTCTCCATTTAACTAATCTTTCATTAGCTTCTATATAATCAAAAGTAAAATCTCTAATAGTACCTTTACATAAATCATCTATCTCTTTATCCGTTAAAAATCCTTTATAAACTTCCTCAAATAAGTGTCTTTGTGTTTTATCTGTAAATTCAATATTTTGTTTTTGATACGAAGTATCTCCAAAATTATAACTTTGCTCTTGGTGTATATACCATTCTCCAAACTTAACCGTAAAACAATCATCACAAACTAAACTCAATAATGAACCAGCACTACTAGCATGGATTACTTGAGCAATAACTTGTCCTTTACTATTCTGAATAGCATCCATTACTGATAATAACGTGAATTTGCATCCACCCCAATGATTTACCCTAAGAATAGTAGTATCATATTCAGTTTGAGTATCTAATAATCTAGTTAAATCCCTAACTTGACTAGGATTTTCAAAATCTTTATCTATATCAAATTTATAAACATTACTCTCAGAGGATTCAACTACATATGTATTTAAGTCAAAATCTTCCATTAAATACCACCAACACCATTCACTAACTTATCCTTTGCAAGATTAACTAAATAAAACCAACCTTGATTATCAATACTTCTAAATCTAAGTTTACCAAAAGTATCTAGTGAAGCCATATTGGTGTACTCAACTCCGTTAGCACTTTTATTAGAATATTGTATGTAATAATTACCTATTCGTTCTTTTTGTTTAGCTTTTCTATTCTCAATTTCTTTTGAATGTATTTTCTTTTGTTCTTTATTCATTAATTTCTCCTTTATTTTGTTTTAATAGTAATTCTTTATATTTTTTATCTACAAGAATTCTATACTTATGAGGTGTTTGCTCCATAACTGTTTCAACAACTTCTCTAATACCATAATATGCAGAACCACTACTTCTTAAATTTACAAAGTGTTTTAGACTCCTTAAGTTAAATGTCCAAATACCTTCTAACATCCAACTCTCAGGTAAACATCTTTTAACTCTATCATTTTGTTTCTTTTTAGCCCCACCTGTTAAACCTTTTTTAAGAGGTTCTTCTTCATGGTATGTAGATAACATATCTAATAAATAATTAGTAGTTATAGTAACTCTTGTATTATTTTTATGTACAATGTTATCATCAACAACTTTTTCAAAAGCATTATAATGTTCTTCTCCAATAGCCCCATTACTATTATCATACCAATCAACAAAAGCATTAACTAAATCTTCAATGGTATATCTTGTTGACTTTTGGCTTGTAGGCATACCTATTCTTGTTCTATTCCATTCAATAATTATTTCTCTACTAACTCTCTCAACATGATAAGTTAAGTTAATATGTTCAGCAACACTTTCGTGAAAATAAACATTAAAAAGTTTATCTAGTAATTTTGAACTTTCAATGTCCCCTAAAGTAGATAAGTTATTAATAAATTCTTTAGGATTTTCTTCAAAGTTTCTTACTAATTCATGTTCACTTAAACTAAAACTATCATAACATATTCTTCCAGCAATTTCTCCTATACTTAATGGAGAAGCATGAAGTAAAGTAGCTTTAGGTTTTTTATAATTTTCTTCTTTAATTTTATCCAATAATCCTCCTTATAAATTTTATTCAGGTTTTAACTTAATAGGTTTCACTTCCCAATAGTTAAAATATTCTAACCAAAGCCCTCTTGCAACTCTTTTATCGAACTCTTTTTTCTCAAACTTCCTTGTACTAGCACTTATATTCTTAGGTAATAAATTAATGCTTAAACATAAATTCTTTATTTCACCTTGTGTTAAATTAACATTATATAAAGCTTTTACTGTTGTAACAATCTGATTAAAAGTTAACTCTTGATAATATTTGTTCAAGAACTCTTTTACTTTATTTAATGTTTCTTTATGTTCATGTTTACTAACTAAATCATAAAGATATTGTCCTCTTTTAGTTCTTTTTGTTGGAGAACTTACTTTAATAGTATTTTCCAAAGTATTTCCTTTTAACTAAAAGGGCTATTATCAGATAATTTATCACAAAGTTTATTTAAAAATTTAGTTCTTAAATAGTTTTTACTAAATTCTTGGTTATCTTTTTTCTTAAGAACTTCCTTAAAATATGGAATATCTTCTTCTTTATAAACATTATACCCTTGAAAACTTAAATTAATAAAAGCTTCCTCACAATCTCTAAGATTAAATTCATCAATATAAGCATAATATAAAGTCTTTTTATCAGTAATATCAATAGTATCATCACTAAAATCTACACTTTCAATATCATAGAACATACTTTTTCTAAAATTCTTAATAACTTTTATATCTATATCTTGTACTTTACAAAAATCTATATTAAGATTAACTTGATTATTAATACTTTTTTCAATTTCTTGTTCTAGTTCTTCGGTATAAATAAATGCTTTAGTAGGTTTTCCATAAAACATTACCTTATAAATGATTTCATCGTTTTTTATATCGAAAAAGAAGTCTTTATTTATGATTTCATCTTCTTTAGTATTAATATCATAAATGTTTTTACTTTCAATATCAAAAAAGTGACTAATTTCTTCAATTATATCATTTAAAAGATTATATTTATCTGTACTTTTTTTAACTTTTACATTTACATAAACTTTGTACTTAAACTCATTAGCATTTTTTGTTTTAAGTCTTCTTACATATAAATAATCTTGAGACCTTAATCTATCAAAAATATAATTATAAGCTTTACCTTTATCTAAATCTAATAACTCTTTTATTGTACCTTTCTCTTTAGCTACAATTTCAGAAACATAATTTTCAGTAGTATCTTTAGGAACATTATACATATGATAACATTTCTGAGCTAGTTTAGCTGAAAAACCTTTACTTTTCCTTTTTAACTCATTATCTACATAAGCAACCTTTCCAAAAAGTACCTCGAAGTCTTTTTCTGAAAGTTCTATACTTTTATTGTCCTTTTTAACTTTTACTTCATTCAACATTTACCTCCTTTGTTTTATGAGTGTATTATATATTATATAACCTTAAACTTAGGTTAATTTTTTAATATTTTTTATTAAATTTTGAAATTTGTTTACTCTAAATCTTTTATATTATATATAGGTTCCATATCTACACTCTTATCAGAATATCCTTGACAATATCCTAACTTATATTTATCTTCTAATAATTTAGGTACTATATCTAGAGCTTCTTCATAAATTTTATTTATTAAATTATCAACATAACCAATTGGTACCATAGCCCCATCTTCAGGTGTCATATAAGAGTATAACTCTTGTAATGCTTGTTCTTTATTCATTATCTTCTACCCACCCATATAATACATAAAAGTATTAATACTAAAAAAGGAGTAAGAAACATAATCTGTCTAATATCTTTATCTTCCCAATATATTCCAAACCTTGTAAACTCTGTAAAGGTAAGCACCTCAATAAGTAACCAACAAAAAACCCAAATAATACTAATAGTAATCATTATTTTTTATCCCCATTTAACCAAACAATATCTAAAGCACTAAACCCTAAGTGTATTTTCTTATAACCTCTTTTAGTTGTATATTTATTTTCATAATAAGCATAAGAACCTTTTGTCATAATTAATTGCCAACCAAACCATTTTATAGGTAAAAACCTAGGTGTTAAATCTTCATAAATCTCTTTCATTAACTTTCTCCTTTAAATAATCTTGATATAACTTTTCTATCTCTTCACAATCATAAAGCCTCTCCGTAGATTCTCCCATACTCATAAACCAACAATCCCTATTATACCTAGTATACTCTATATATTCATCTTCATCAGTAATTATTACATCAATTATTTGACTAAATGTTGTTTGTATTTTCATTTGTTTACCTCCTTGTTTATTAATCTTCACAGAATATTCTTCTAATTTCTAAATTATTTAAGGGGTATTCTTGAGTTATTATTTCTTCAACAAAATCTAATGCCTTAAATTCATTACTAAAGTGTGTAGCAAATTCAATACCACCAAAGTCTTCAATCGATACTTCATTAATTTTAAGGTCTGTCCCATTATAAAATTTATTATCGTATACTATTATATATTTAATTTTCATTTATTCCTCCTATCTTTCTTTTTGTAAATTTTATTTTATAACCTAACTCATGTTCTATTAATAACTCTAAATATTTAGTATCAATATCTTCCTCAGATATAAACCCATCATAAATCAATAAATTAGTTTCAAAATTGTTCTTAATAAAGTCCATTATTAAACTCTCCATTCCAAAGAATATATGTGCTAATACTTTTCCTTTATTTTTTTCCATTTCAAACTTTGTAAAAGATTTATAACAATTATTAGCATTTCTAATAATATATTTTAAACCATCTTTAGAACTAACCTCTTTGTAATGATTTACTAAAAAATCTTTTAAGTAATCTAACTCTTTAAGTAAATTCTCAACATTTTCATTTTCAAGTGCTTTATAAAATAACTCTTCATTAACTTCTTGCATCCAATCTGTATTCTTATAGCTCTCCTGAATATTATTACTTAAATCTTTCCCATAAAGTATTGTAATAAAATATTGTTTAGCAAGTTTTTCACTAAATCCTAACTTAACTAAATAGTTTCTGTACTTATTTTTATCAAGCATATAATCTTTAATGGTTTTAAGCTCTCTTTTTCCACCCAATTTCTCAAAAATATTTGTAAAGAGAGTAATTACAGCATTAGACATATCATACTCAAATTTACCCGTAAAAAAGATTTCTCTTTCCCATTTAGGTAAAACTTGAAAATTAACATTTTGGTGAGGAATTTGTACTCCAATTAATCTCCCACTTCCATGTCTTGTATATAATTGTCTTTTAGAACCACTATCATTAATCTTTGCTTTCATTGTCATTCTGACATATTCTAACATTTGATATTCACTTAAATTATTAATATCCTCAGCAGATATATCCTCAACTTTACTTAAAACATATTCTGTATCAATATTAGGCTCATGGAAATAATCTATTTTAGTTGTTTCAGTATTTACATGACTAAAGGTTTCTTCATTATATTTCTTAGCAACAATAGAATTATAATAACCTTTATATTTTTCTTTATTCAAATCGAACTCCTTTCTAGTAATTATTTTTGATTTTAATATCTCATTACGATTATTGAAGCTAAAACCTTTTATCAAATAATGCTCTTTAATCTTAAACTTGTTAAAAGAGTATATCATACTTTTCCTTAAAGTTAGTTTATGTAATAACATTTTACATATAAATATTGTAGAAAGTTTATAAGCTTTAGTATAAGATTCTTCTCTTTCAGATTCTTTTACATTATCTTTATAAAACTTATAGTTATTATCTACTTCAAATACTTTAAAAAATAAATGCTCTTTATCTAATCTTGTTAAAATAGTTCTTCCTAATATATTTTCAATAGTTCTTGCTTTAATACTAACAAAATTAAAACCATTTATATTTCTATTGTTTCTTAGATTAGTTTCTTTCTTATGAATACTAAAACTATTATTAAGATATAAATCTATTAGATAACATACTGGATATGTTTCTTTAATATCATATTGAAAAGACTCTTCAGTAGCAATAAGATTATTAAAATCTATATTAGAATTAAACTCTTCTTTAAACATTCTTTTACCTCCTTTTTGTTTGTAAGATATTAGTAAGAAGAATAGGAAGGGTACCCCCTTACCATATATTGTGTAGGTTTTTAATGATTTTAGGTAAAAAAGTATACTCTAGCTACCATAAAATGGGAGAAAAAACCCTGCCCAACTTTTTCAAAATTCTTACGTGACAAAATGGTACAAAAATATACCTTAAAGTTAGGTTAAAATTAAAGAAAACTTAATAAAAAATAACCCTAAAATAAACAAATTTCAAAATTTATAAAAACTTAGGGTAAAAAAATGCTAAAAAAATCCCATATATAAGTAGAGAGGGTTAACAAATAACCTTTTGAATCTTTATCTGTTTTGTTTCTTTGACTTAAATTTAATAATTTCATTTGTTCTCCTTTAAAAAATAAATAAAATAACCTCCTACGTAAAAATATGGAAAAAGGAATAAAATGGCTAAAGATACACAAAAAATTAAAACAACAAAAACAACAGATGATTTACTTCTTGAACTTACTAATAAGAAACAAGAAGATTTAAAAGAAGATACAGAAACTAAAGAAATGGTTTTAACTAAACCAAGTTCCACAGTTGAAGAATTAAAAGATTTAACTTCAGCAAATGCTACTAATAGTAAGCCTTTAACTGAAACTGATTATTTAATTTTAGAGCAACATTGTTTAGGAACTAGTGAAGAAGTTATTGCTGAACAGTATAAGGTTTCAAAAGGTTATATAAATAGTTTACTTAGAAATAGTAACTCTTCATCTTTTTTAGATAAGTATACTAAAACATTACAACAAAAAGTAATCGCTAAAGGTATGGGTGGAATTGCTGAAGCATTAGATAGAAAAAATAAATACTTAGCAAAATTATTTGCAGAAGATAAAGATGAATTAGCTTTTAGAGAATACTTTGGAAAACTAAGTATGGTTGAAGTACAAGAAAAACTTGCTAAAATGTATTCTGATGAAGAAGATGATTCTACTGCTCCTATTCAAAATCTATTTCTTAATTTACAACAAAGGTAAGTTATGGAAACAAAAGATACGAAAGCCTTTGAAAGATTAGTCCCTAAGAATGTTCTTGAATATCAAGAAACTTGTGGGCTAATTAATCCAAAACAAGTTGCTGAAATGTTAGGACATACTTTACACGAAGGACAACAAGAACTTGCTAGTTACTTTCTTGCAGAAAATAGACACAAGTGGGATATTTATGTAGCTCTTTGTTCTAGAAGATGGGGAAAGTCATTTGTGGCTGATGATGTTGCTATCGCAGAGTTACTTACACCTAATGCTAGAGTTGCTATTATTACAATGGGACTTAAAAGGGCAAAAGAACATTTCAAAACAATACTTAATGGTCTTAACTCAATACCAGCTTTAAAAGGTAAAGTTAAAGGGTTAAAACAAGAACAAACTATTGAAATAGAAATCAATGGTAAAATTAGCACCTTAATAATTTCTTCAGAAACAACTTATGAAGCAAGGGTTGTAGGGACTGAACTTACTTTACTTATTCTTGATGAGTTCTTTCTTATTAATCCTATTATTCAACAAGAATTACTTGATGCTATTATACCTACTATGGCTACTTATGGAACTTACCAAGATAGTTTAGTTAAATATGGTAAAATAGCAATATTTAGTACACCTCGACTCGGTAAACTACAATCCCCAGCTGGTGTTATTTATGCTAAAGCTGAAAATAAAGACCCTGAGTTTAATTCTTATGTTTATTCAAGATATGATGTTTACTCAAATCCACTTGTATCACCTGATATTGTTGAATCAGATAGAAAGAAAATGTCTGATAGTAAATTCCGAAGGGAATATTTACTTGAGTTTGATAATGGTGGAACAAAAGTATTAAGTAATTTCTATGAACAAAAGCACGTTATAAATGTTAGAAATATAGAACATCTTAAAAATAGAGATGACTTATACTTAGTTATAGCATATGATTATGGACAGTCAGATGGTAATGCTGGTTTATTTGCTTTATATGATGAAAGAATTAGTACTTATTATTTTATTGATGGGACATATGCTAAGAATAGACTTACTAGGGACTTATATGAAGAAGGTATTAAGATAAGAGATAAACTTATAAAAGAATTTAACATAAGTGAATCTAATATAATTTATCTTGGAGACCCAACCTCACCCGAACTTCTTAAAATAGGATATATTGATTATGGTATGCCTATTATGAAAGCTAAAAATGCTAGAAAAGAAGGGTTTGATAGATTAAATGAACATTTAGAGGGAACTCCTGAAGTTGCTTCAACAGTTTACATTGACCACAAACTAACAGAAGTTATTAGACAATGGGACTTCGCACAATTTAAAGAAATAAATGGAACTGTTACAGTTAACTATGACAGAGATATTTTAGAAACACACTTCGAGTATGTAGATACAGCAAGATACATTGTATATACATTCGATAGATATATAAGAAAAAATACAATTATAGTAGCTTAGGGCTACGAGAAAGGAAATATATGAAAAGATTATTTGATAAAGTGTATTTTTCCTCAGAGCTACTAAGCGATAAGTTTTTGGTAGGAGGAAGTACACAAAACCTACTTAAGTTTTTAGTTGCAGATACTATTTCAGCAACAGAAGTTTCAACAGTAGAAATTAAGATTGAAGCACCTTCAGAGGAAAGAGGAGGAGACCCAGTTACTTTATTAGATTGGACAACTTTAACACAAGATTCTGATAACATAAATATTTATGAAGAAAGTGTTACTTTAGAATTTACTGAGGAATATGAACAAGTACAAGCACTTATAAAAATAACAGATACAAATGGTAATGTTTATTATAATCATTATGATAGTTATGAAACAAAGGTTTTATAATGATACTTAAACAAGCATTTAATTCAAGTAAATCAGCTAAACCTAAAGTAACAAAAAATCCCTTAATGGCTACTGATTATAATAGTTATACAAACGGACAAAATAAACCTATTGGTTATCATGTTTATAGTAAATGGATTAATCAAGTATCTTCTTTACGGAACGTATTAGCTACAACTGCTGAATTAGCTAGTGGTGCAAACATTAAGTTCTATAAAGTAGATTCAAAAGGAAAAAAGAAATTAATACTTAATCCTAAACAATTTGATACAATGTTTATGAATGATATTGATGATGTTAGTTCTTTTTTATATAATTATTTTGGTCAAATTAAAGCTTATGATAATGTTTTAATAATTCCCGAAGAAAGTAAATACCCTTATAGACAAGGTAAAGTAGATTTCTTTATTGCAGATAATAAATCATGGAAAGCTAACCCTAATACAACAGGTAAACAAACTATTGAAACCTTTACTTATACAAGTACACAAGGAACAGAAACTACTTATAATTATGATGATGTTATATTTATTAGAAAGCCTTTAACTTCAAGTAACTTACTATACGGTGTTTCAAGATTACAATCCTTAAATGAAGAAATTTCAAGAATACTTAATATGGGTGACTATGTTGATGGCTATATTGCAAGTGGTGCTAAAAAAGCTGTTGTTGTAGGAACTGATGAACCAATGAGTCCATCACAACAAGATGATATATTAGAGGCTTTGAATAAGTTCTTATATAATCCTAAACAGAAAGCTTTAATGTTAAATGCTGAGAAACTTTCTATTAAAGAAATATCTGAGAGTTTAGCTTCAACAGATGTTGTTAATTTTTTAGTAAAACTTAATAAAACTGTTTTAGAAGCTTATAATATGCCTAAGTTTTTTAATGGTGATTATTCAGACACAAGTAACGCAGAGTTAGTTAGACTTTCTACAAGAATATTTTTTGAATGTGCTATAAAACCTGAGTATTTAAGACTAGGTAGACATTTAACAAGATATGCAAGAGATATACTTAATATTAAAAACCTATCAATAGAGATTGATTTTAGTGGATTAAGTTTACTTGAAAGAAGTGCTAAAGAAACTATGGAAATTACTTCAGAACAACTCAAACTTGGTGCAATATCTCATAATGAATTTAGAGAACAAAATGGTTATGAAACTATTGATTTAGAAGCTATGGATAAACACTATGTTGGAACTTATATTACAAGTTCACAACCTATAAGATTTGAGAATTTTGAAGAAGATATTAATAGAAGACAAGCCCTTGAAAATGAAGTAGAGCAAATTTCAGGTATGGGTGGTGCAAATAATAATCCCGATGAAAATGGAGTAAGTTAATGTATGAACCTTTAAGAAAATGTAAAGATTGTGAATTAGAGGCTTATACAAAAGAGGATTTAGATTTATTTGTAATAAATAAAAAATTAAAACATGGTAGAGTTAACCTTTGTAGAAAATGTTCTTATATAAGAATTAAAGAGAGCTTACAAAGAAAGGAAATAAAATGGTTAGAGGAGTATGACTATTTAAGAAAATGTAGTGATTGTGGGTTAGAGGCTAAAAGTGAAAAATCCCTTATTCTTTTCATAGAAAATAATGATACTATCTTTGGAAGAAGGAATCTTTGTAAAGTATGTTTCCTAAAAAGAAAAAATAAAGACTTATCATGTGATATAAGGTTATATTTAAGAAAATGTAAATGTTGTGGTTACGAAGCTAAGACAAAAGAAGACCTCAGTAATATGGTTAAATCCTCTAAAGCATTACATGGTAGGAAGAATTTATGCTATTTCTGTAAGAGAGAACAAATAAAAAAGAGAAGACTCAGGGATGAAGAGTTTAGAATTACGGAGAATACTAGAAATGCTGTTAGAAATAGAAAGAGAAGGAAGCATAAAAGAAAATATGTTAAATATATAGAGCTAGAGGAATTTATCTTAAGAGAGTTATACTCAACGGCGAAGGAAAGAACCTCTTCTTTAGGTATTGAGTTCCATGTAGACCATATTTACCCTTTAAATTCTTTATTTTTATGTGGGCTAGATATATCAAGAAATATGCAAATAGTTACAGCTGAATACAATCTCTATAAAAATAATTTAATTGGAGAAGAGTATAAAGAACAAGAAAATATTACTAGTTTATATAAAGAATTAACTCAAAGAGAAAATCCTAAGATAATATTTGAGTTACTAGGTTGTAATATGACTTGGGAAGAATTTCTAGAGTATGAAAAACAAAATTACAAGGAAAGTTTATATGAGTAAAAATGAAGTAAAATTCAAAACTTACTCTTCCTTTAAAAACTTAAAGGAAGATGTAGATAATGAAATAATTTATATTGAAGGTTATGCTTCAAAAGCATATCACAATGGACAACCAGTAGTAGACTTTGATAACGAGTGGGTAGATGTAACTAATTTTGACCTATCTACTTGTACTACTCTTTTATTTAATCATAACCAAGAAGAGTATGCAGTTGGTAAATGTACATTAGAACATAGGAAAGATGGGGCATATCTTAAAGGTGAAATTCATAAAGAATTAAACCCAAAAGTATATTATGCAGTTAAGAATGGTATTATGACAGATATGAGTATTGGTTTTGTAGCAACAGATGCAGAATATAAAACTATTAATGGAAATGAAATATTTTCTTTTACAAAAGGTTTTATTTATGAAACATCTATTTGTAATGTTATCGGAGCCAATCCTTTAGCTAAAATAAATACTAGTAAAAGTCTTAAAACTAATAAAGAAGCTCTTGAAGTAGCTAAATGGTTAGAACAAGTAGATACTCCAAAACTAAAAGAAGAAACAGAACTCAAATCAATTATAGATGATAAAGGGAAATGCATAGGATTTAGTTGTGAAATAGAACAATTAAAACAAGCTAATCCAAGTTCAGAGTGTTCTTGTGAAAAAGAAACAAAAGGGAAAGAAATGAATAAAGAAGAACAACTAAAAGAGATTCAAGAAAAGATTATAAAAGGTCTTACTATTGAAGATACTCAAAATGAGTTTTGGCATATAGATGATAACTTATGGCAAATGTTTAATTACTTTATAGAAACTATTCAAGATAATATTTATGAATTTAAATGGTCTGAAAGTTTTGATAAAGAAGAAATGTTAGCTAATATTAATTCTGCTATGGAAACATTTAGACAAACTGTTGAAGTAGAATCTGCAAGAATAACAGAAGTTAAAGAAAAAGCAATAGAAACAAAAGGGAATACAAAAGAAATGGGAAAAGAAACAAAAACTAAAGAAGTTGAAACAAAGGAAAATACAGAAGAAACAAAACCTACTGAAAATAGTGAAACTACTAAACCTAATGAAGAAACTAAATCTGAAAATGAAGTATCTGAAACAAATACCTCTACAACTGAATCGAAAGAAGAAGTTAGCTCAAAAGAGAACCAATCAGAGAAAGAACCAAAAGAAGATTTAGCTAAAACTTCAGAAGAACCAACTTCCACAAACCAATCAGAACAACCAACTGATAACACTCCAAAAGAGGAAACTCCAAAGGAAGATGTTGAACAAAAAGTTGAATCTGCTCCTCAAAAACCTAGTATCTTAGATATTAAGTTAGAAGAAGCTTCAGCAGAAGAAATAAAAGAAGCATATGATAAATTAGCAACTAAGTTAGAAGAAATTGAAGCTTATGTTGAAGCTGAGTTATCAAAAGAAGATTAAAACAAAATTAAAACAAGGAAAGATAAATGTCTAAATTTGACAAAATGATTGAAAAGAAAGTTTCACAAAAAGCTGAAACTAAAATGCCAAAAGCAAATGCTCCAAAAGATTATACATCTTATAATGTTAAAAGAGCAACTAAAGAAGATATGAGAGTATTAGATGTTGCTTGGGCTGTTAAGTCTATTAAAGAAAAAAATGGGTTGTCTTTTGGACAAGAAGATGTAGAAGATATTTTAGCATATGCTGAAACAAAAGGTGTTACTAAATCACTTTTAACTTCTGATATTAGTGATTTAATTCCTTCAGGACCTTCAGGGCAACTAATTTTAGATGCTTGGAATTCAATTAAACTTTCTTCATTAATTCCAATGGAAGAAGTTATGGATGTATCTATTACTAGAGCATTACAAGACACTAGATTAAATGTATTTAGAGTTGGAGAAGGTGATGACGCAACTGCTTCTGACCAAACTTTCACTCACTTCAGATATGTTGTTGATAAAGTAATGTCTTATGCTGTTATCTCAACTGAGTCTTTAGAAGATTCTATGATTGATTTAGCTGTTGGTGTTATTAGAGATATGCAACAAGGTTTCGCTGAAGCATTTGAAAACGCAATTACTAATGGACACAATGTTGTAGCTGAATTTGATGGTACTGATTGGGATAAAACTGATATTGATGGAAATGCTGTAACTGCTTCTAACCCTATCACTCAATTCAAAGGAATCAGAAGATTAGGTTTTGAAAAAGCTAAAGTAAACTTTGGGGGTTCAACTCTATCTGATACACAATTCCTTGATAAAGTATTTGAAATGCAAACTTCAGGTGGGAAATATATGACTAATACTCAAATTTCTTTAGGAAAAGTTGCTTTATTTGCTGACCTTAAAACTTATCAAAGAATGTCAAGATTTACTGATGTATTTGAAAGACAAATCATTAGTAATGGTGATATTGTAACTAGATTTAATGGTATGCCTCTATATCAACTAGACTTTATGCCTCAAGTTGGTGCTACTGGAATCATTGAAACTTCTTCAAATACATTTGGTTCATTAATCATGGCTAATGTTGATTTCTTAAAAGCATATATGAAAGCTGGTTCTACAACTGTTAAAACTGATGAAAATATCAAAAATGATACTCAAGCTTGGGCTATGAGAAGTAGAGTTGGGTTTGGTGGTTTATATGATAGTACTGAAACTAACTTCCCAGTTGATACAGATAGAAAATATGTTGTATTAGGATATAATATAGCTTAGTAAAAGACTAGAAGATTAATTTCTTCTAGTTTAGTTACCACAATCCCAATATCTTAGTATTTGTATTAAGTAATTATTAAGCTACCTTATGTTATAGTAAAACAAAAAGGAGTTAATAGTTGGATACAGAAAAAAATAAGCAAAATAAACTAAGAAATAGAAAATATAATAAAGGTGATTACGTAGGAACTCAGAAAGTTAAAATGCTTACTGATTATTGGATTCCTGAAGGTAAAAATAGAAGTCAAAAGAGAGCTATTTTTGAATGTCCTTTTTGTAAAGAACCTTTTGAAGCTAGTTTAGACCACGTTATACGAGGGAGAACTAATGCTAAAATATCTTGTGGGTGTCAATTACCTTACAATAAGTATAAAGTAGGACAAAAGATTGGTAAATATAATGTAGAGATACTTGAATTATTTCCTATTGAAAAAACTGAATCAAGTCATAAAGATAGAAAAGCTAAGTTTAAATGTGTAGACTGTGGAGATTCTTTTATTACTACTATTAAAGAGGTTAGTAAAAAAGGTAGAAAATCATGTGGGTGTACATTAAGAAAACAAAAACCAAAAAAAGGTCAAACTTTAAATAATATTGAGGTAGTTGAACCTAATATAAAAAAGCACAAAGATTTTGATAGATATATCTCTAAGTTTAAATGTCCTTTTTGTGATGAAGTTTTTGAATGGCAAAATACTTATATAAGAAATGGCTCTAAAACTTCTTGTGGATGTCAAAATGTTAAATCTAAAGGTGAAATAGTACTATATGAATTTATTCAATCTTTAACAGATAAAGAGATAACTCAAAATAGTAGAATTTTAGATTTAAAAGAAATAGATGTTTATATTGAAGATTTAGCAATAGGGTTTGAATATAATGGATTGTATTGGCACTCAGAAGGTATAAGAGGTAAAACAAAAGATTATCACTTAAACAAGACAAACGTAGCAAATCAAAAAGGGATTCAATTATTACATATCTTTGAACACCAATGGATTAATAAACAAGACATAATAAAAGATTTAATCAAAAAGAGATTAGGAATTGTTACTAATAAAATATATGCTAGAAAATGTACTTTAGTTGAGTTAAGCACAAAGGAAGCAAAAGATTTTATTAATGATAATCATTTACAAGGATATTCTTCAAGCACATTAAAGTATGGGTTAATTTATAATAATGATTTAGTATCAATAATGACTTTTGGAAAATCTAGATTTAGTAATAAACATGATTATGAACTTATAAGATTTTGTAACAAATTAGGCACTTCAGTTATTGGAGGAGCGAGTAAGTTATTAAAATACTTTGAAAGAAACTTTAAAGGAACTTTAGTTAGTTATTGTGATAAGAGCATATTTGATGGTTCTTTATATGAATCATTAGGTTTTTATTTTACACATGAAAGTAAACCTAATTATTATTATTTTAAAGAAGGCTCTTTAGAGGTACTTAATAGACAAAAGTTTATGAAGCATAAGTTAAAAGATAAACTAGAAGTATATGATTCTAATCTAACTGAATATGAAAATATGTTGAATAATGATTACTTAAGATATTGGGATTGTGGTAACAAAGTATATATTAAACACATAAAATAGAACATATAGAGTACAGTCGAAAGGATTGCAATGAAGATAAAGTATAGACATAAAGGTCTTACAATTACTGATGGACTTCACTTCGAGAAATTTTGTGAAGTAGAAGTTTCAGAGGAACTTGGTAAAGAACTTTTAAAACAACCAAATCTTTTTATAGAAATTAAAGAAGATAAAGTCAAAGAAACAAAACAGATAGAAAAACAAGAAACAAAAATTGAAGAACCTAAAAAAGAAACTCCTAAACCAAAAACTACTAGAAAAAGAACACCAAGAACTAAAGCTAAAACAGAGGCTAAATAAAGGAGATTAAATGCAAACTTCTTTTACAGATTTTAAATTAAGCTTTAGTATTGATGAATCTAAAAATGATACTGAGTATGCTAGTATAATGTTAGGTGTTTTACGAGAATTATATACAACTTTTGGAATAGCTTTGTTAAGAGATACCGAATCAACTTCTGAATCATTACTATTAGTACACGATACCGAAACTCAACTCATTCATAAGAACATACAATCATTAACTATTGATACTTATGTTGAAGATACTGATTATACAGTTAATTATGAAGATGGAACTATTACAAGTTTAAGCTCAGGCTCAATACCTAACAATACAACACTTACAATAAACTACAAGTACTATGTTTTTATTAATGAGTCTGATACACTTACCCTTGAAATATTCCCCCGAAAAGATAAACTAGATTATAGAATTGGTATTAATCCTTATACTGTTAATTCAGTAACATATTTAGGAGAAACACTTACAGAAGATACTGATTATTATATTTATAACAACAAATTTGAACTAGAAACTACACCAAGTAATTTAAGGAAACCTTTTCTTATAAACTTAAACGTAGGATATGATACTTTACCGAATGATTTAAAGATGGCTTTTTATGAACTTATTAAATTAAGATATGATAGAAGAAAAGCTAAAGCAGATTTAATTTCAAGAGTACAAGATAAAGAAGGTTCAGAAACAACTTACCGAGATTCAGAAATACCTAAACACCTTTTAACAGTATTTTATGCTTATGCAGGTATTAGTTTAGCTACTACTTATTAGGATTTAACATGGCAAAGGTTACGGGATTTACTCAATTAAAAAAACGTATTCAAGATACTTCGGTAAAAGTTTTTAAAGTAAAAGTTAAAAATATAGTTAACTCAATTAATAATCTTAAAAGTAAACTTATTAATGAACAAAAGAGAAGATTAAGTAATACTAATATAAATGATGGCATTACTACTTATCCACATAAAAGAACTGGTAACTTATTAAATAATTTAATAGACCTTAAAATGGAATCATTTAGTGAAGCTAAATTTATAACAAAAGGTAATACAGTTACTTACACTCATACTTCTACAAATATGTTAGATGGTGGTAAGAATGGAAATACTGTTTATAAAGTATATAAAGGTAAAAGATATAACTATGCAGAGATACTTCAAAATAGTAATAAGTTAAGTAAGTGGAACGGATATTTTGAAAGACTACAAAGTATATTTAAACACCAATATTACATTAGTGTTAACCAAATACTTAGAAGATATTAATTAAAGGGAAAATATGAGTAGAACAATACCTACAAGGGATATTGCTAATGAGATAAAATCTATATTAGAGTATTCTAAAATATTTAAAAAAGTAGATATAGGTAATAAGAAATCACTTACACAAGAAGATACTTTTCCAAGTTGTTATTTAAAGATTGAAGGTACAAGTGCTGAATTAAATGGTAATATGGGAACTGATGTTGGTTGTGAATATGATAGGGTTATGGTTATAAGAGTTTTAATATTTCTTGATATGAAAGATGAGTTAGAATTTTTAGATTATCAAGATAAAGTTGAAAAAGCTATTTTAAGTGATAATCCTCTTTGGAAGATTATTTTAGATAGAGATTTTATCGGAAGTGAATGGGATAGTGATACAAGTTATCCAAAAAAAGAGGGAGAACTTGCTTTTCTAATGAAGTGGAGAAGTAATGTTTAAAACAAAAAATAGGGTTAAAATTAAATTAAAAGGAAAAATTAATGGCAAAATTAATTAAACAGACGGTTGTTCTAATAGGTGAAGAAACTACTGTTGGTCAAGCAAAAGCTAGCACAGCTGATTATGCTTCAACAGAGATTTCAGCAGATTTATTAGCTAGAACTGAAGGTACACTTGCTACTATTGTTAGTGATGGTGGGAGTCTTTATAGATTCTTAGGTACAGCAGATGAAACAGGAGTTGACCTAACAGCAGAAGATTTTAGTGATACAAATAGATGGGCTGATATTGGTTCTGCTTGGGTTGATGCTGATGCAGTTCTTATTCAAACAACTTCAGGTTTAAATATGTCTATTGAGTCATTAGAGAGAAATAATCTCAGTCCATCCCTTGTTGCTTGTAAAAATTTATCGGGGCAAGAGGGAAATAGTGGTACTATTGATGCTGAACTTGCAGTATTGCCTATAACTGGTACAGAAGCTGGGAAATTAAACCCTCATTTAGTTATAAAAAATGCTATGGGAACTTATATCGAAAAAGGGGCTAATGTAACTGCTGGAACAAGTGTTACTGAAGTAACTACTGGAACAGGTTCTTATGATTTATATAGATTACAAAAGTTAGGAGAAGATGTTGCTCCTTTAGCTGTAAGACAGTATGAAGGTGGGGATACAGACTCCGTACTTGACTTTGGAGGTATTGTTTTTGATTCATTAACTTTTAACCTATCACAAGGTGAATTATTAACTACTTCTTCAAGTGCAAATGGAACACAAACATTTATTAATACTCAATCGCAACCTACTCCACCTAACTTAACTTGTGGAGATGCTAATAATGTATTTATTGTAAAGAATATCTTATTTAGTCTTGATAGTACAGTTACACAAGTAAGAGATGTTTCTATTGCAATTAATAACACAGTAGCAGATAGAGAAAGTATTAATACAACTGGTATTTATCAAAAATTAGTTACATCTAAGTCTGTTGAAATCTCTTTCTCTAAAGATTTAGAAAATTTACAAGAGCTAATTAAATTCAAACAAAATGCAAGTGCTACTTTATTTATTGAAATGATAAATGGTAATGGTGATACTGCTGTTATGTACTTTGCAGATATTTCAAGAACCTCTGTTGAAAGAGCAGACTCAGAGGGTGTAGTTGCTCAAAATTTAACATTTATGGCAAATAATGATTCAAGTGGAAATGCTATGTATTTAGCAAGTAAAAAGGCTTAGAAGTTAATTCTTCTAGGTTCTTTCTCTTTAGATATAATAGATTAATTTAAAGTAAGACCTCCTAAAGTATAGCCTACTTTGTGTCAGAGGAGGTCTTACTTTAAATTAATAAACTAAGCTGACACTTAGTAAGAAAGGCTAATGGATGATAAAAAAGAAAAGAACTGTAGAACAAACTAAGAAGTTATTGATTCAACTTGTAAATGGTAAGTTCTATTTTGATGAAAAAGATTATAAAAATGCTAAAAGTAATATAAAATTTACTTGTAAAAATTGTAATCATGTGTTTTATAGAACACTTGGTAACTATAAAAGAAGTAATAAGTGTCCTCAATGTGAAGGTAGGATACATAAACATACTACTAAAGGATTTTTAGAAAAAGTTAAAGAGGTATGGGGTGACAAATTAGATTTATCTAAAGTAGTCTATAAAACAATAGATGATAAAGTAACCTTAAAATGTAATATTCATAATAAATGGTTTGAACAAATCGCTTATGAAGTATTACAAGGTAAGCATACTTGTAAAGAGTGTGCCTCTAAAAATGCTTCAGATAAACAAATAAAAGACCTTGAATATTATCAAAATAAAGTAGATTCTATTTTTCCTAATAAATTTGAAGTATTAAAACATGATAGAATATTAAGAAGACATAGTGTAAAATGTTTAGAGCATAATACAATATTTGACTGCCATATCAGTCATTTATATAAAGGACATATATCTTGTAAGGAATGTAAACAAGAGAAAAGGGGAAGCTCAGATAATACATTTATAGCTTATTATGATAAACCAACTTGGTTATATTATATCAGATTTACAAATAAAGGGAAATACTATTACAAGATAGGAATAACGACTAAAGATAACACTATTAAAGAAAGATTTAGAGCTAAGGAGTTTAGAGAGCATGAGCCTCTTTTACTACTATCTACTAAATACTTAAAAGGGGAAGATGCTTACAAAGAAGAACTAAGGTACTTAAATCTTTATAAAGAATATAAGGTAAAAAGAAAAGAATGTTTTTTACCAAATGGCAATACAGAAGTATTTAACAAAGATGTTTTTAACATAGATAAATTAAATTAAAAAAGAAAGGGAAAAATATGGCAAAGAGAAAATTAGTGACACTAGACTTAGAGAAAGAGTTCGAGTGGATTCCTACTGAGGAAATTGATGAAGAAAAACCTACTAAGTTTTATTATAAAGCACTATCTAATAGGGAATTTGAAAAGTATAATTCACAGTTATTTAAAAATGAAGAAGGTAAATTAATTTCTGAACAAGGAATAGTTGATTATGATATGTCTAAAGCAAAACTTGTTAGAGTAGAAAACATTGAAATAGATAACTCAATTAAAACAATTAAAGAAGAAGATATTGATGATAAATTTATGGATATATTACCTTTAGATTGGATTTCTGATTTAGCAAGTTCTATCAGAGTAACTTCAATGTTAAAAGGTAAAGATATAGAAAGTTTAAAAAAGCCTTAGCAGTACAATTTGATGATAAATTTAAAGAGTTCGACTGCTCAAGTTGTACTGATAGGGATAAAATTGCAAGGGATTGTAGAAAGAAAGATTGTACAATAAAAAGAAGTAAACATTTACCTTCTCAGAAGTTTACTATTGATGAATATGAATTTGAGGGTTGCCCTTTAAGTAATATTAATTGGGAATACCTCAACGAAGCTTATGAATCTTATGAGTATTATTCAGAGGGTTATTTACCGAATAAAGGTACAATATTAGACCAATCTAACTTTTTCATTGTGGCTTCTAAATTAGTAAAAAGTGCAATAAAGAAATCTGAGAGAGAAAGAATGGATAAATAATTTATTTAACTTATTATTAAGGTTTATTTTGATATAATATTACTTCAAACTAAAAGGAGGTATTACTATGTATGGTGTTATAAGTGGAATGGAGTGGTAATATGAAAACTATTATAAAAGGTGTTCAAGAGGTATAATCCTCTTGGAACAAGTTAAGGTAATATTATTAATTAAGTTAAATACAGAATTTAGTTTTATTAATAATATGAATACAAAAGATATTTTAGGAGTATTTAATGCCAAGTGAAGAACAAGTAATAGAAACCATAATAAAACTTAATGTTAATGACATTCAAAGTGGGTTAACTAAATTAGAAAAGAACATAACCTCACTAACTACTGAAACAGAGAAAACATTAGCTTCATTAAGTAAAGAAAGTGGAGTTTATGAAGATTTAATTAGAAAGAGTAATATTCTAAAACAAATTAGTTCAGATATATCGAAGTATAAAAGTGGTGATATAACAGGAACAATAAAGAATAACGAACAACTAGCAAATAGTGTAAAACAATATACTCAAATAAAACAATATGTAAAAGATGTAAATAGTCTTAATTTAAAAACTACTACGGGATTACAATCACAATCAACTGAACTTAGCAAAATACAAGATAAATTTAATGCTCTAAATAGAGAAGCTCAAACATTACAAGGTCATTACAAAACTATTGGTTCAAGTAGTGGATTAAGTAAGCTTTCTTCTCAAATGTCTGAGATTAGAAAACAACAAGAAATTATTGGAACACTAAGCTCAAAAGGTATAGTTAACTTAACATCATCTGATTTAAAAACAATAGACTCAGCAAAAGCCAAGTATCAACAATTAAAAAATCAAGTAGCCGATACAAAAGCTGAATTAAGTGATATTCCTTTAAGTGGATTAGCAAAAGGAATTGTAGGAAGAAGTTTAGGATATACTGCTTTATTTGCTACTATTGCTGGAGTTACTCAATCAATGAGGGCTGGTATAGAGTATACCTTAGAATATGAATCGGGAATAAAAAGATTAGAAACTATTCTAGATATATCTTCAGCTAGTGCCGAAAGACTAGAAGGTAATTTAGCTGAACTAGGAAAAACTTATGGTGAACAACTCGGAGATATTAATAAAGTTGCATTAGAACTATCAAGAGCTGGTTTAGCATTAGAACAAGTAGCAGAAGCTTCTGAGGTAGTTATTAAATTAGCATTATTGACAGGGGATTCTATTGAGCAATCAGCTAGTTCTATTATCTCTTTCGTACAAGTATTTGGAAAAGACCAATTTGGACAAGTTATATCAAGTGTTGATGAATTAGGTGCTAAATTAGCATACTTAGCAAATAAATCTAGATTAGGTACACAAGATATTAATACCTTTGCCAACTTTGCCTTAGCCTCTGCAAAAGCTACTGGATTAACTATTGATGCTGTAAATGGTTTAGCAAGTGCATTATCAAATGCATCCTTTAATGCATCAACAATAGGTACACAAATTAGAAAACTTACAATAGCCTTAAGTAGTAATAGTGGGGCTGTTCAAAAGTATTTTGAAACTATTGGAGTTAATCAAGCAAATTTAGCTAAAAGAATATCTCAAGGTGGAGAAGAAAGTAATAAAGCCTTATTAGAATTCTTAGAGAAAATAAAAAGTTTTAATAGAGAAAGTTATAATGAAGCATTAAGTGGAGTAGAAGTTCTTACAAAGAATGTTTTACAAGCTATTCAAAATAATGCTGGTGAGATACAAGTAAACTTAAGAGAAAGTTTAAATGTTACTTCTGAGGAACTAGATAAAGCTAAAAATATTACAGAAGATTATAGAAAGACATGGGCTAAATTTGGAGAAAATGCTAAAGGTATTGCTCAAAGTGTTTTTGACCCTTTCATTGATAAAGCAACAGAATTAGCAAGAGCTATGAATAATACTGTTGATGAGTTTAAATTCTTTGGAGTAGCTGTTAGTAAAGATGTTCAATTAAGTACTCTTACAAATGCTATTGATACAACCTCAACTTCTTTTAATAAGTTCAAAAAGGGATTAGGTGATACAAAGGAATTTGAAGAAGTTACTAATAGATTAGACTTAATAAGAACTACTTTATATACATTAAAGACTCAAGCTAAAGATGACAATGATTATGCTAGTATTTCAAAAATTAATGAATTACTTAAAAAAACTAATACTTTAAATCAAGATATAACAAAGAATAAATCAAATATTCTAAGTTCATTAAACAAAAATCAAGTTGATTCTCAGATAAAAAGTTATACAGCCCTTATTGAAAAGAACAAAGAGTTACTAAATAGTGATTCTATTAAAGAGGGTTCTAAACAATGGGAAAGTATTAATAATCTAATAATAACTTATGAAAACAATATTAAATCTTTAAAAGGTAGTTTAGGGGATTTGGAAACTATCCCTTTTAAAAATACTTTAAAGTTTTTTAGTTCAGCAGATTTAGACAATGTAAATGCTTCTATAACTAAAATAAACAAAAGTGTTGATATAGCAAAAGGTAAAGACTTAGATATTCTAAAAGGTTTAAACTTAGATAGACTTAATAGAATACAAAAAGAGATACCTACATTTGTAACTAAAATTCAAAGTGACTTAGAAGCAAGTGGTATTAAATTAGATTTATCAGGAGTTACTACCTTTGGGGATGTATCTTCTGAGGCTATTAGAATTCAAGAAGAAATTTATAAGTTACAACAAAGTAAAGAAGGTAAATCAAAACAAGAGGTTTTAAATATTGATTTACAAGTTAACGCATATACAAAAGCCTTTGAACAATTAACTAGAATAAATGAAGCTCAAAATTCTATCTTAAAATCACAAGAGAAGATAGAAACCAAACAAAAAGCTCAAACCTCAGAAACAGAAAAACAACTTAAACAACAAGATTCTAAAACAAATAAAATGATAACACAACTTGTTGAACAAGCTAAGATAAACTCTCTTAATAGAGAAACCTCAGATTTACTTTTATTAGAATTAAATGTTAGAGGGGAAAACTATGCTAAGTTAGTTTCAGAAGAAGCAAAACAATTAGCAATAACTAAATTATTAAAATTAGGAAATGAATACCAAAAAGCACAAACTAAAGAAGCAAATGCTATTGATTTAGCTTATGGTAGAGTTGAGAATAAAATAAAGACTCAACAAATAAGAGTAGATGAATTAATTGGTAAGAAGAAAGAAGAACTAGCTTCAGAGAAAGCTTTAAGAGATTTAAGAGCTTCAAAAGACTTTCAAAAGTTATCAGAAGAAGAACAACAAAATCAAACAAAAGCTTTAGAAAATATTATAGCACAAGAGAAAGCATATCAAGGATTAAATAAAGCCTTTACAGATTATGCTAAAGAAGTTCCTACCTTAAATGAAGCCCTTGAACAAGTAGGTAATGTAGGACTTCAATCATTAGAGAATGGTATGATGGATTTCTTTGATGTTACTTCTGAGGGGTTCGGGGATTTAGAAACCCTAGCAAAAGGTGTTATTAAATCTATTTACCAAGAACTTATTAGAACATTAATTGTTAAACAAGCTGTTTCAGGAATAGGAAGTTTATTTGGATTTAGTGAGGGGGGAGAATTACCAATAACTGCTAAAGCAAATGGAGGATTTTTATCTACTAAGAAATTTGCTAATGGAGGAATACTTAGTGGAGGTTCAGGTGTTAGGGATGATTTATATTTAGGCTCTGCTAGTGGCTCCCATGTATTTGCAATGGGAGGAGAATATTTCACTAAAAAAGACTCCGTTAATTCTGATACAAGACCAATGCTTGATTATATTAATAAAAATGGAACAGTTCCTCAAATGGGTGTTACAGGAGCAACTATTGTAAATACCCCTACAACAATTAATATTGAAAATAGTACGGGAACACCTATTGAAGCAGATATGATTGAAGAGCTTACTAAGAATAATGAAAATGATGAATACGAAAAAGTAATTAATATTATGTTAAGAGCTAAAAACGAAGATTCAAGAATAAGAAGTTTATATTAAAATAAGAAAGGAGGGTGTATATGGCATTACCAGTTTTAGAGTTTCCTTCATATGAAGATTGTAATTATCCCTCTTCCCTAGATGTTGAAAGGGAAGATAATAGCATACGAACAGATATGCAAAATGGTACAGTTAAAGTTAGACCTTGGAGTACAAAAACAAGAAAAACTTTTAATTTAGATTTTCCTTTAAGGACTTTTACAGAAGCAAGTGTTTTAGAGGATTTTTATAATGATGTTCAAATGTATACACCTTTTACTTGGACACACCCTACTGATAAAGACCTTCTTGGAGATTTTCTGCAATATGCAGTAAGATTTAAAGAGCCAATTACAGTAGAACAAGACGGAAGTAAACCTTTCATAAAGAATATCTCAATGGTATTAGAGGAGATATAAATGGCAATAGATTTAACAGATGAAACACAAGAAGAGATTAATAAATTCTTTCAAGATAAAGCTTGGATAACATTACTTACAATAAAAGACCCAAGTGGAAATCTAATATCAAACTTATGTGTTAATACAGAAGATGTAACATTTAATGGAGAAGTTTACTCTATGACAAATGTTGAGATAGGAGAAATTCCACAAGCAACTACTGGAACATTACCTAAAGTACCTCTTAAAGTACAAAATGTTGATAGAATAATTGGTCAATTAGTTGAAGCTGATGATAACTTTGGGAGTGAGTGGGTTATTGGTATAAGAGTTGTACACGAAAATCACTTAGGTTCCTCTCCTACATTAGACCCTGAAGATACTCTTTATGAAGAAATGATTGTTATGGATGTTATTACAACTCATAACTTTGTAACATTTAATTTAAGTGTCGGTCAAAATCCAATGCGAACACAATTTCCTGCTTTGAAATATAATCCAGCAACTTGTCAAAGAACATTTGATAATGAATTTACGGGATGCCCTTATTCTACAAAGGGTAAAGAAGGTACAGATTTTGATTACTGTAATAAAACTTTAGAAGATTGTCAAGCAAGATTTAGTGAAACTAGATTAAACGATGAAGGTAAGAAAGTAGGGTTACCCTTTCTAGCTTATCAAGGACTTGCAAGAAGAGCTATTATAAAGGTTTAAATTTAATACAAAAGGGAATATATGTTAAATAAAAAACAAGAAAAGCAAAAAAAACAAGAATTAGATTATTTAGATTTACTTAGTTGTAAGTTTAAATTTAATGGGACAAGTATTGAAGAAGGTTTTGATTGTATGACCTTTATAATAGAAATGGGAAAAAGAAGAGGTATAAAAATACCTAATATAAATCATGTTGGGATTACTTTAGAAGAAAGTTCCTCTTTATTTAAAGTTAAGGAACACTTTGATTTATTTGAAGAAGTTAAAAAAGATAAAGATACTTTAGTCTTAATGAAAAACCCTTTTGGGGTAATAGGTCATGTAGGGTATATGCTTGATAAAAATAGCTTTATACATATGACTAAAGATTATGGTGTTCAGGTAACAAGAGTTATTGATAGAGTTTATAAAAATAAAATTGTAGGGTTTTACTTACCAAAAGAAACATAGAAAGGAATTATATGAGTAAAGACAAAGAAGCTAAACAAGTAGTACCTTCTTCAATAGCTTTTGTTGAAATAAGAGATACTTATAAAGAAAGTATTAAAAACTTAAATATTAACAAAGTTTCTTTTGGTACAGTTTTTATAACAGAAATTCCTAATCCATTTAAACTAAGTATAAATAAAAAAAGAACAGCTTTACATGGGAAACCTTTAATAGAATATGTTCAGACAAGTGAATATGATGAAACTAATTATTGTATTATTTATAATGGTAAACTTATTAAAGAAAAAGAAGAACAAGAAAGTATTATTGTTCAAGAAAAAGATATTATAGTTTATTTTCCTTACCAAGAGTGGGAGGCAGTAGGGTATATTGCTAGTGCTATTATATCTTATTTCGCCGCAACCTCAGCTATTGCCATAGCTTTAGCTTATGTAGTAGCTTTTGCAGTTGTTGTTGGTGGTATGATGCTAATAAGTAGAATGTTAGCACCAAGTGACCCAAATGCTGATGCAAATATGTCTAATAATATGACAGATTCTAAAACATATTCTTGGGACGGAATATCTACTAATAGAGATGTAAATTCACCTACACCAGTATTATATGGTACTCATGTTCTAGGTGGGACAGAAATTAATAAATCACAATATTATGAGAATAGTGATGATTGGTTATCTTTACAAATAGCTTTATGTTACGGAGAAATTGAGGAAATAAATTCTGCTGATATTTATGTAAATGGGCAACCTTATAATAGTTTTATTAGTGATACAAGCGATGGATATTTTAAACAAGTTAGGGGTACTTTTGAACAAGAAGTTATGAATGGATTTGATGATACAACTTTTAATAATGGGAATATTATCAGAAATTTAGATTATAATGAACCTTATATATTTACTACTGAATCAGATAATATTGATAGCTTTAAATTACATTTTTCTTTTCCAAATGGTCTCTATAGTTATAGTACTACAAATGGTAATTATAATACTTACTCAGTAAATTATAGTATAGGATATAGATTAGTTGGAGAAACTGAGTGGACTTATATTAAAGAACCTAAATATCAAAAACAATATAGTGTTTTTGTTAGTTATCCTATATATGAGAGGGATGCAACAGATACATATTGGAACTCAAGATATATTTCTTATTGGACAGATTGGAAAGAGTATAATTCTTCCACCTTTCCTATAAGTAACCCTACTCCAAATATGTGTGGTACAGACGATACCTGTGAGTATCAACCTATATATACTGAAGGTGAGTTACAAAGTGAAAATAGAATTAGTTATAGAACTATATTTATAGGGGATTCTGAAGTTTTAAGCTACTCAGGAAATTCAACTTCAGCAATAAGTTTTAGTATAGAGCCTAATGTAAGTTCTATATTTTCAAACGAAACCTTACAATTAGGGCAATATGAAGTAAAAGTCACTAGATTGAGTTCTATACCTAGTTCAATATATATTAAATCCACTATGCAAGTTTCCTTTATTGAGGAGATAAATACAACAGATATTAATTATGGAGGTATCGCACAGTTAGGTTTAAAATTAAAAGCAACTGAGCATATTGAGGGTTCTATACCAACTATTACTACAAAAGTAACTAGAAAAGATTTGACATTATATACTAATGATATTTATACTGAAAGTATAACAGCGAGAAATAATAACCCAGCATGGGTATGTTATGATATTTTAACTAATCCTTTCTATGGGGCTAAAATAAAACCTTCTCAAATTGATTATGATAGATTTGTTGAATGGGCTAGTTTCTGTGATTTAGAACATATAAGAGAAGAAACTATTATCAGTTCTGATGAGACCTTTAGTACAGATAGACTTACTTATAATTCTAGTGAGAATATATTAAAAGTTTATAAATCTGAGATAATTCAAGAAATTACTTCTATTGAAGTATCTACATATAATAGAGGTTTATCACAAATTACTCTAACTAAGGATGATGGAGAATTATATTCTTATAATGGGTTGATTGATATTACTGATAGTGTAGATGTTGGTGGAGAGTTTT
>JGI24025J20009_10000034_pt1 | contig 95034 bp, 72 predicted proteins | sample Cruoilmetagenom3_FD_20009 | JGI IMG/M metagenome (IMG submission 20009)
TGTGGTCATAAAGCCAACGCTGATATTAATGCAGCTCGTAATATTTTATCGGCAGGACATGCCGTTTTGTCTGCGGAGGGAGGATGCAGTAAAGGTCGCCCAATGAAACAGAAAACAAGTGACCCTCGTAAGAAGGTCGCCTAAAGGCTAACGCTTTTAGAATCCCCCACTTGAGCGCAGCGAAAGTGGTGGGAGTATGTCAAACAGTCTCGTATTAAAGGTGGGGCAATTACGCTATTATCAATATGAATGCTGTCACGCTTGGTTGCATGCGTGGCCCTATCTATAATGCATAATGCATAGAATATTGTCGCTTATTCACTCTAAACTAGGATGGTTTATGTTAAATCTGCATCATTTAAACAATTCGCGCTCGTTTCGTATTTTATGGTTACTAGAAGAGCTGGAGCTGGACTATCAACTGACCAGTTACCAGCGTACGAAAGCCTACCTTGCTCCTGAAAGCCTCAAGAAAGTTCATCCGCTTGGACACACGCCTGTACTCGAAGTCGATGATCGCGCCTTGGCTGAGTCAGGTTTTATCATTGAGTACCTGCTGAGACACTATGATACCGAGCATCAGTTTAAGCCCTCTGATGACAATGAAGCGGCGTGGGAAGCCTATACGTTTTGGTTGCATTTTGCTGAAGCCTCGGCCATGCCGCCACTGGTCATGCGTTTGGTGTTTAGTAAAGTGGTTGAAAGATCACCCCTGCTTATCAAACCGATTAGCAAAGGCATTCGTAAACAAGTTGAAGATGGAATGATTAATAACAACATCACGAATAACCTAAAACTCATGGAGCAGCAGCTACAAGACAATCATTGGTTTGCAGGTGAAGCGTTTAGTGCGGCGGACATACAAATGTATATCGTGGTAGCAGCTTCTAATGCACGAGCAGGAATGGACAAAGTTAGATATGCCAATTTATTAAACTGGCTCAAGCGTTGTCAAGAACGTCCAGCCTTTAAGCGTGCTGAAGAAAAAGGCGGGACGCCGCAATTTTAAAGATATAATATGCTATGGTGAGCGTTTTTAATTCACATCTAACACAGTAGCGTATAAATAAGGTAGTGTCATGAGCGACCAAAACAAATTGGCCAAGAATATAACGTCTGACAATGAGAGCAATATTCCTGAGCAAATGATCCATGCGCAGCAGGTCTCCATTAAATCGTGGACACAAAAGATATTGGTGGTATTGCTATGTATGGCCAGCTTTTATGGGGGCTGGAAGTCGTACGAGTCCAATATGGTCAATGAGTGTACTGCCAATGGTGGTCAAATGGTTGACGGCCAAAAAACCATGATGTGCCAATTGTCATAGCCGGTGAATGTTATCAATAAGAGAAGCCATCTGTGCTAAAGCTAACCTTTTTAGGCACATCAGCAGGTGTGCCAACCAAACAGCGTAACGTGACGGCGTTGGCGATTGAATGCCTGAATCCTTATTTATCTAAGTCGGGTGATGCCCAGCAACATAAAAAGTCGCGTCCATGGATATTGATTGACTGCGGCGAAGGTACTCAGCATCAGCTTTTGCACACTAAGCTGTCCATGCATCAGTTGAGCGCCATTTGTATCACCCATGTGCATGGAGATCATTGCTATGGTCTGCCGGGGTTGCTGGCGAGTGCCGCTATGTTAGGGCGCCTTGAGCCGCTTACCCTCATTGCACCAAAATCGATTGCTACGTTACTTGAGGCTATCAAGCTGACCACAGAGCTGTACTTCCCATTTGCTATCGATTTCATAGCAATTGAAGAAGTTCTAGAGACAAAAGCGGGTAAGGTTGATATCGCTTTAGATTCCCAGCATCAGCTGAGTATTGATATTACGCCATTGTCGCATCGTGTGTCATCTTATGGCTTTGGCATCACTCAAAATATCCATCGGCTCTCGCTTAACACCAACAAGCTTATGGCAGCCGGTATTCCTGCCAGTAGTTTTTGGGGAAGATTGCAGCAAGGCTTTGACGTGGTGACTGATGATGGTCAGCAACTGCGTTCAGCAGATTATGTCGATAAAGAGGTGCGGCGTACACGTGTCGTGGTGGCGGGCGATAACGATAGACCAGACTGTCTTCGTTCTGCGGTGACGGATGCTGATTTATTGATACATGAAGCCACTTATACGACTGACGTCTTAACTAGGATTCAGTCCAAAAATCCAGACTTTGATCCGATGCATAGTAGCGCGCAACTGGTGGGTAAGTTTGCTCAAAATGTCGGCCTCAAGCATTTAATTCTGACGCATTTTAGCGCCCGCTACCAAAGCTTTGACAATCAGAATAGCAGCACCCCAAACATGGGCTATATCCGTGCAGACGCCGAAAGTTTTTATCAAGGCAGTTTGTGGCTGGCAGCAGACTTTGACCAGTACATGGTCAATGGCGCAAATGACTTGGTAGACAGTAAAGGGACGGACCGCGTACATTATTTAGGCTCTGCACGCAGTAACTAGACTCGATTTAGCGTTTATTGTCTGCAATGGACAGTTGGGTTTTACCGCTCCAATAACGACTAAATTGATAAGCGACTCGTCCTGAGCGGCCGCCACGTTCAGAGGCCCAACGTAGCGCATCGGCTCTGATATTATCAGGCAAACTATTACTTTCCAAATGAGTGACTGTATCAGTCTCGGCCAAGATTTTCTGTTGCTCTAAATTCAGATAGTGCTGCACAATCTGTAAATAAGTCTGCTGATCCATGGGGTGAAAAGACAGCCATAACCCAAAACGATCAGACAACGATACGGTCTCATCAACGGTCTCATAAGGGTTGACCTCATCGGTCTGACCATTATAAATGTTGACATTGTCCTTCATCAGTTGAGGGAGTAGGTGACGGCGGTTACTGGTCGCATAGACCAAGAGCTTGTCTTGCTCCGAATCAAGCGCGCCATCCAAAACGCTTTTTAACGTTCTGTAACTCTCGTCCTGACCGTTAAATGCCAAATCATCACAGTACACTATGTAACGACACTCACTGTCAGCGGGTAGTCCCTTAATCGCTGTACGGATCTTATCAAGTACCTGTAGATCGTCCCGTGCAATCTCAATGATTCTCAGACCTTCACTATGATAGGCTTGTAGTAATGCTCGAATCAGCGAGGATTTACCCGCGCCGCGTGTGCCTGTCATCAAAACGTGATTGGCGGGATAGCCTTTTAAAAATTGGCGCGTGTTCTGTATCAGCTTTGATTTTTGGGTATCAATACCCTGTAAGTCATCTAAACTTAAAAACAGATTGACTGCCAGTGGTTCTAAATGGCCGTTGTGACCACCGACCCAGCGATAGGCCAGCTGGGCAGGGTCTATCTCAACCGTTGGTGTGACCTGCTCCTGTAAGTATTGACTGAGTAAATCCAGTAAAGGGCTAGGCAGAGCATAATGAGTAGCAGGCTGAGATGCGTTGATTAGTTGGGACATAATAACTCTAACAGTTCAGGTTGGTTTTGAAGGGCGTAATCGCAGCTTTGTTAGGACTTCACCATATTACGAAAAACAGTATCGTGAAAAATCATACCATGAAAAATAATGCCAGTAATCCATCTATTATACAAGCGTTGCAAGCCCACGCTGAGCAGCTACTGCCGACAATGACGCAAGTATTGATAGCGTTGCAATATAGCGAGATAGCGCATCAACGTTTAGCTCAGCAGAATACCGAGACGCGACATCCTAACACTCATTGTTATCAGGGCTTAACGCGCGCGACGCATCCGCAGTTCGGTAATGTGATGATTAAATGGCAGCTAACTTCTCATGACAGTGATTTCTCATTTGATTTAAATCACGAAGTCGCTATCTTAAAAGCCTTAGATAGTTTATCGAAAATCCAATCTAACTCTATGGCTATCGCACCATCTCTCCTTGCTTATCACAGCGTAGAGGTTCAAGATTTGGGAGCAAGTCAGCAGTTAATGGCTTTCGTCATGCCCCACTATCCAAATGGAAATTTGGCAAAGCAGCTTACTGCTCAACAGTATGGGTCATTAACCACTAAACAAAAGCATCACTTTATTGTCCAGGCGGCTCATCTTATAGCCAATCTACATCACGCTGGCTGGCTACACAATGATATTAAACCCAGTAATCTCTTGCTCGCTGACATGCCGATAGGCAGCGCTGACAACAGCGGTAGAGTGCCTGATTTATTATTGACCGATTTTGCCTTAGCAGAGAGGTTGGATAAACCAAAAAAGGTAAGCGCTGCCGGCACACCAGCGTATCTTGCGCCTGAGCGCTGGTATGGACAAAGCGCAACCGTACAAAGCGATATTTACGCGTTTGGCATCATGATGGTTGAGATATTAATGGGTGAGCGACCGTTTAAGATACCTACTCACAGTCGTGATTCAGTGATGGATTGGGCTATCCAGCATTGTCAGCAGCCTGTGCCAAAATTGCCGTCAGAATACAGCCGTTATCAGTTTATCGTAGATGGTGCATTGGCAAAGCGGGTAGAGAAGCGGTATAAGAGGATAGAGGCGGTACTGGTAGACTTAGTAGGTTTATGATTACGTTGAAGGGTTCTGAGTGTTAGACTAAAATCCAGACACAAAAAAACCTGCTAATAAGCAGGTTTTGATATCTGGTCTAAGATGTACTATCCGAAAATGGTGGGGCTGGAGAGACTCGAACTCTCACACCTTGCGGCGCCAGAACCTAAATCTGGTGCGTCTACCAATTCCGCCACAGCCCCATTTTCGTTACTCTATCATCAAAAGCAGTCAAATTCAAATGCTATCTAGACAGTTAACTGATTCGGTAGTGCGTCTCAGTGGTTGGCTATTATATAGAGTTTGAATCTTTTGGCAACCCCTATTTGCAAATATTTTTAATTATTTAACGAATATTTTTATCATATTTTATAAGCAATTGATATTGTTTGATTTTTAATTCAATATTTTTTGTCTTTAAAGATGGTCTTACTCCTATTATTAATTAAGACATATCTAATTGCTGCAACTTTCGGGTGAGGGTATTACGTCCCCAACCAAGTAAGTTGGCCGCTACTATTTTTTTGCCGCCGCTGTGCTTGAGTGCTGCCGTGAGTAAGATACGTTCAAACTCAGGGGTTGCCACTTGCAAAATATCGGTTTCTCCTTGTTCTAGAGATTGCTCAGCCCAAGTAGCCAATGCTTGCTGCCAATTTGAGACGTCAGAACTATGATGAACTGGGCTAGGTTGGCTGTGGTTTTGAGGTATGTTTTGAGAAGAGAGTGTGTGCGCTGGCTGCGCTTCTAAATGAGAGGGGAGATTTTCGAGTAACTCTGGTGGTAGATCGTCGACCATGACGGTATCGCCCGTTGCCATCACGGTTAGCCATAGGCAAACGTTTTCAAGTTGGCGGACATTACCACGCCACTCAAAAGACTGCATAATTTGTAGCGCCGTAGGATGTAGCTGCTTTGGTGCTGTATTCATTTGCTCAGCGGCGCGCTGCATAAAGTAGGTGGCCAAAGCGGGAATGTCCTCCGGTCGCGTGCGCAGAGGCGGTAAGGGTAGACGAATGACATTCAGACGATAAAATAAATCCTCACGGAATCGACCCAGTTTTACCAACTCTTCTAAATTTTGATGGGTGGCGGCAATAATGCGCACATCTACTTTGACAGGCTGCTGACCACCCACGCGATAAAATTCACCGTTAGCCAGTACTCGTAGCAAACGGGTTTGGGTGCTAAACGGCATGTCACCGATTTCATCTAAAAACAAGGTCCCGCCATCCGCTTGCTCAAAACGACCTTGCCGCGTTGTGGTTGCGCCTGTGAACGCACCTTTCTCATGACCGAATAGCTCAGACTCAATCAAATCATGTGGAATGGCGGCCATGTTTAGGGCAATAAACGGCTGCTGGCGACGGGGTGAGTGCTGATGTAAGGCGCTTGCGACCAATTCTTTACCTGTGCCTGACTCCCCCGTAATCAAGACAGTGATCGGCGAATGAGCCAATCGGCCAATGGCACGAAACACCGTCTGCATGGCTTGCGACTGCCCAATGATTCCGCTGGGGTTGCTTTGTGCTTTGGTGTCAGTCTTAACCGCCGCTTTATCATCGTTTACTTTATTGGTTTTATTGGCTGAGCTTACTTTGCGGACAGGCTTTGTGTTGGTGCTAAACGTCGCATCATTGTCAGCTGGTTTATCGGTGGTTGGAGTAGAGTCAGGCTCAGTTGTATTGCTTTTCACTGGCATGTTGGGCTGATGATTAATGGCCTTATAAATCGTTGCGACCGCATCATCTAAATCAAACGGTTTTGGTAGATATTCAAACGCCCCTGTCTGATAGCTATTAATGGCAGAAGTGAGGTCTGAATGCGCCGTCATAATGACAATCGGCAGCTTAGGGAAGTGTTTATGCACCCAATCACTAAAGGACAAACCATCCATCATTGGCATACGAATATCGGTCAATATCACATCTGGTAAGGGTTCGGCTGACCCTTGCAAGATGTCATTTAGGCGTGTCCATGCTGCTTGGGCTTGCGTAAAGCTAATCACGTCCAGTCCTGCATCCTCAAAAGTGTCAGCCAATACCAAACGTAGGGCGGCATCATCATCGATGAGCCATAAAGTAGCAGGGTTATTATCAGCGGCGTTGTTGACCGTTACTTTTATGGTTGGGTCAGTCACTGTCTGACCGTTCGAGGTTTGATCGTCGCTGTTAGGGGTACGCTTGTCATTATATTCAGTCATATATCAGGCCTAATGAGCAATGAGTTGGTGTAGGTTATGATTTAGTCATCTGCGAGGTGATCGTTCTATCTATGTAGCACCATGTTTACGCTTCCATGAGTGGCTGGGTGAACGGTAAATATAGCGTAAAACACGTTTGGCTATTGCTATGGTTATTTTTAAAACTGTCGTTAGGACTGTGTGATTGAGTGGAGCTGACGTCAATCATACCATGATGATGGCTGATGATATCTTGCACAATAGACAATCCAAGGCCAGTCCCTGTCGCACGGCTTGTCACCATGGGGAAAAATATCTGTCCAATAAGGGCAGGGTCAATTCCTGAGCCGTTGTCAGTAATGTTAACTTGCACCACCTGCTTGTGCTGTTGACCACTGATGGTATGTTGAAATGCCACCCGTGTTTGAATGTGCAGCGTCGGCTGGTAAGCCCAGTTGCCGCCATCACCATCCCTATCTGTCTGTGAAGACAAAGAAGGGGAGTCTTTAGATTGAGGGGATTCGTTTTGCGGCAGCGTTTGTTCAAACTCCGTCATGGATTCACAAGCGTTATTAATCAGGTTTAAAAATACTTGGATTAACTGGTCTTTATCCGCACACAGTTCAGGTAACGACAAGTCATAATCGCGCTGTAGTGTCACTTGTGGATATTGATGCCGTATCAAGGTTAAAACATGCTCTAGTGGCTCATGAATGTTAAGCGTTTGCCAACTGGGCAATTGATTGGAACCCAGAAATTGCCCAATAAGATGGGTTAAGCGATCTGTCTCTGAGATGATGATATCGGTATAGTTACGTAGCTTTATGGCTGTTTTTTGCAGGTTGCTATTATGATCTAAGATAGACGTTGAAGGAGTCGCAGTATCAGAAGATTGAGGGCTAAAAGTAGTCGTGTCGCTAAATTTGATAAATTGTCGTTGGAGTAGTTGTGCAGCCCCGCGAATGCCAGCCAGCGGGTTTTTGATTTCATGAGCGACCGAGCGTAGCATGTGACGGGCAACCCCGTACTGTTGTTGCTGGCGCTGCTCTTCTGAGATACGGCTTTGGCGGTCTTTGCCCCATATCTCAATGATAAAATAAGGCTGCTGCTCGTAGGTGACGGGCGTCACGCTATAGTCAATTGACAGGGGTAGGTTACCGTTTAACGGTGTGTTGATAATATGATCATGGTCGATAAAGGGTTGTTGGTACTGCTTTGCTTGATAAAAGCGTTCGGTCAAAGAGCAAGTTTGCGCCTCTATCTGGTCATCATGAGTAGCTGTACTGTTTTTTGATTTTAACTCCTCGGGGGCCAGTAGCGTCAAGACAGACTGATTGAGTAACCTGCCACTGCTGATAGCAAGTAAGTGCTCCGCTTGGGCATTTAACCAAGTGATGGATAGCATATCATCGACCCATAAGATAGCGGTAAACAAATGCTGTGATATAAAGGCTAAGTCAGGGGTCGGTTTTGCCGTGATCAAATCGGTTGTCATAGGTAGGGCCTAAGAAAAAGGATACTCGTGATAATATTTAACCACAAATCAACACTATAGAGCGGCAAAACTGGCGATTTTTGCAAAAAAAACGTACAATGCGCACAGCCAATTATCTCTAGCAAGGTCAGCCATGCCCAAAACTTCTACCGAGTCGATGAATGTAACGACTCTCACCTCACAGCCAGCTTCTACTGCACCCAAAGACGCCCCTAAAAACACAGCCACTATTTTTAATCCTGCCAAGCCAAATCTAGCGCAAGAGCAGAGTCAGGCAGATGTCAGTCAAGCAAACTCTAACCAGCCTTACCATCATAAAGCCAATCACAATCAAAACCGGAGTATTGCGCAAAGTAGTGATGCCATGTCCGCGACTGCCAACGCGCCTGTAAGTGCGGCACCAAAGATTGGTTTTGTATCGCTGGGTTGCCCAAAAGCATTGGTGGATAGTGAGCGTATCATCACAGAGCTTAGCCGTGATGGCTATCAAGTTGCCAATGATTATAGCGGTGCAGATCTTGTCGTGGTCAATACATGCGGTTTTATTGAGTCAGCGGTACAAGAGTCGCTCGACGCAATCGGTGAAGCCATTAGCAAAAATGGCAAAGTGATTGTCACCGGCTGCTTGGGTAAAGAGGCGGACAAAATCCGTGAAATGCATCCAGCAGTACTAGCAGTGACCGGCGCTCATGCTTATGATGAGGTGATTACGGCGGTGGCGCAGCATGTCCCCAAACCAAACCGCAATTTGGATGCCAGCTATGACCCAAAAATAGATTTGATTAATGAGGCTGGCATAAAATTGACGCCCAGTCATTATGCCTACCTAAAAATCTCTGAGGGTTGTAACCATCGTTGTACCTTCTGCATTATCCCAAGCTTACGTGGTGATTTGGTCTCGCGTCCGATTGATAGCGTGATGAATGAGGCATTGGCGCTTAAAAACGCTGGCGTAAAAGAGTTGCTTATCATCTCGCAAGACACTTCTGCTTACGGGCTGGACTTGAAGTATAAGACCAGTTTTTGGAATGGTATGCCGCTTAAATCAAAATTTTATGATTTGTGCCAAGCACTGAATGATTTAGGTATTTGGGTACGCCTGCATTATGTTTACCCGTATCCACACGTGGATAAAGTCGTTGAACTGATGGGCGAAAAGAAGTTATTGCCTTATTTGGATATTCCTTTTCAACATGCCAGTCACCGTATCTTAAAAGCCATGAAACGTCCGGCGCATAGTGAAAACACGTTAGCCCGTATCAAAGCGTGGCGTGACATTTGTCCTGATATCGTCATTCGTTCGACCTTTGTGGTTGGATTCCCTGGTGAAACCGAAGAAGATTTTCAGTGCTTGCTTGACTGGTTGGTCGAAGCTCGTCTTGATCGTGTTGGCGCATTTACTTATTCAGAAGTTGAAGGCGCGGTCGCCAATGACTTGCCAGATCATGTGCCTGAAGCGGTCAAGCAATCTCGTTATGAGCGCCTGATGGCAATACAACAAGAGATATCTGCGCAAAAACTGCAAGAAAAAGTGGGCAAGACCTTAATGGTATTGGTTGACGAGATTGATCGCGAAGAAAACATTGCGATTTGTCGTAGCTACGCTGATGCGCCCGAGATTGACGGTCATGTCTATGTGGATGAGATTACCGCTCAAGTAAAAGTGGGGCAGTTCCTAACGGTCACAATCGATGATGCTAGTGAATATGACTTGTTTGCCAGTTATAGAGGGTAAATAGGGCCAATATAAAGTGAAAATTGCCCAATAGCGGGCAGTTTTTGCTACAATTAGCGCAATTTAGCCTTTTACGACGTCTCTTACTCAGTATGGCGCGATAGGCAAATGCTATTTGTGTTTTACCAATGACTTTAATGATAATTTAATGCTAACAAGGTGACCTCATGTCTGACAAAAACCCGCGTTACTCTCGTATCTTGTTGAAACTCTCAGGCGAAGCTTTGGCCGGTGGTAAAGACATGGGTATTGATACCGAAGTTCTCGATAAAATGAGCTTGTCTATCGCTCATTTGCGTGGACTTGGTGTGCAAGTAGGTATCGTTGTTGGGGGTGGTAACTTATATCGCGGCGCACAGTTGCAACAAGAAGGTTTGGTTGGCCGTGTCACCGGTGATCAAATGGGTATGCTGGCAACTGTGATGAACGGGCTTGCGATGCGTGACGCTCTTGAGCGCCGCAATATTAAAACGCGCTTGATGTCAGCCCTACCTATTGGGGAAGTGACTGAAAGCTACAGCAGCCGGAATGCGATTCGCTACCTTAAAAATGGTGAAGTTTGTATCTTTGTGGCTGGCACCGGCAATCCATTTTTTACCACAGATACCGCTGCTTGCTTGCGTGGTATTGAAATCGAAGCAGGTTTGATTTTAAAAGCAACCAAAGTAGATGGCGTTTATGACAAAGACCCAAGCCTACATTCTGATGCCAAAAAATATGACGGCTTAACGTTTGACGAAGTATTAGAGCAAAAGCTGGGTGTGATGGATTTAACCGCCATTGCTTTATGCCGCGAGCATAACGTACCGCTACAAGTTTTTGACATGACCAAGCCCAATGCTTTGTTAAACGTCATTATGGGCGAAAATGAAGGTACGCGTGTTTATCATTAATTTATGAGAGCACGATAACCCTAATAATTTTTATAACTAACAGTAATGAATGATTTGTCGATAGCGATAAATAAGGACACATGATGATTAAAGAGATTAAGCAAGACGGCGAAGCGCGTATGCAAAAAACCTTGGAAGCGCTTGAGAGTACCTTTAGTAAAGTCCGTACAGGGCGCGCGCATCCTGGCATGTTGTCAGGTGTAATGGTCAGTTACTATGGTGCGCCTACGCCATTAAACCAAGTGGCTAGTGTGAATGTTGAAGACTCGCGTACGTTACTGGTTCAGCCATTTGACCGTACCATGGTACAAGCGGTTGACAAAGCCATTCGCGAAGCTGATTTGGGTCTCAATCCAATGACGGCTGATGTGATTCGTGTACCGATGCCAGCACTGACAGAAGACACCCGCCGCGACATGCAGAAGCTGGCGCGCGGAGAAGCGGAGAGCAGTCGCGTGTCTATTCGTAATATCCGCCGTGATATGATGAATGACATCAAAGAGCTTGCGAAAGAAAAAGAAATCTCAGAAGACGATGAGCGCCGCGCTAGTGATGATATCCAAAAAATCACTGACAAATATATTGAAAGCATCGACAGCCGTCTGAGTAAAAAAGAAAGCGACTTGATGGACGTGTAAATACAGGCTTTTTATTATTTATGCCCCACGTCAGTTAAGTCAAAACTCTAACGTTAAGCAGCCAATGTGCCATTGCTCTTGGCTGCTTATTATTGTGTTGATCAGTACGATACAGTAGTACATGTGCAGCTTTTGCGTGTCTGACAAGTATTTGCAAGCCAGCTTTACAGGCTATTTTTTGCAATTCTTAGCGTACTTGATTTATGATACATTTGTGAATGGTGTTTATTGCCCTTTTTAACTGTCACAGTACGCGTTATTATTATCTCACCTTAACAATAAGCAAGTTTGCCTATGTCTACGTCAGCCGTTTTGGCCCCTGCTGTTCTTCCTCGTCACATCGCTATCATCATGGACGGCAATAATCGTTATGGTAAAGCTAATAATTTAGGTAAAGGCCAAGGCCATGTAGCAGGAAAAGATGCGCTAGACCCTATTGTCGACTATTGTGTCGATACAGGTGTTGAAGTATTAACGGTGTTTGCCTTCTCTAGTGAAAACTGGCAACGTCCTCCCAGTGAGGTGGCGCTGCTAATGCAACTATTAGCCTCGACCATTCATGAACAACTACCGCGTATGAATGAGTACCGTATTCGCTTGCGTTTTATTGGCGACCGCAGTCAGCTCAGTGATGACTTACAAACGCTGATGGCCGATGCAGAAGAAAAAACGGCCAATTTTGAAGCCATGACATTGGTGATTGCTATCAGTTATGGTGGCCAATGGGATATCGCCCATGCGGCAAAACAGCTAGCACAGCAAGTACAGGCAGGGCAATTACGGGCGGAAGACATTAATAAAGAGAGGCTTGGGAAGTATGTTCAATTAGCCGATGCGCCAGCGGTAGATATGCTGATACGGACGGGCGGCGAATATCGAATATCGAACTTTTTACTGTGGCAATCTGCCTATGCAGAGCTGTTTTTTACCCAAACGTTGTGGCCAAACTTTGGTGCAGATGAATTGTCTACGATGGTAACAGAGTTCGCCCAGCGCCAACGCCGCTTTGGCAAAACCAGCGAACAGATAGGGACAGAGCAGCCGACGCGTTAAAAGGTTTTCTACCTTAGGATGTTGGGCCCCAGCTTACAAAGTTGGTAGGCGATCAGTAGTTAATACCCCTTGTTTGTGAAATAATAAGCCGCGTTCATGAGTGTCAAGTGCTATTAGTGGGCTATTGTGGATTAACTGCTATAATGCACTTTTTGACCATGCGTTTTTCATTATTATAAGGCTCAATAAGTATGTGGCAACGAATTAAGACGGCAATTGTTCTCGTTATTATCGTTGGTATTGCAATGTTTGCGAGCCAAACTCCTATCTTATTTGCCCCGCTATTAGCGATTGGCGTTATCATTGCCGCTCATGAATGGACAAAGCTGATGCCAAAATGGCGCCAGCCTATGCTGTATGTGCTATTGGTCTTAGTCATAACATTGGTGTCGCTCATATTTAAGGTGACTTGGCTGTTTTGGTGGGTGGCATCACTGGCAATATGGTTGATGGCGCTGTCTTGGGTTAAGGTCTTTCCCACCCATACCAATTGGTATGGTAAAAAACTGGCCTTGATGGGCGCTGTGATATTAACTGCCGCCATTACTGCTATGTTTTATTTGTGGCAACTGTCAGCTTGGTGGCTTCTTTATGTATTCTTATTGGTGTGGTCTGCGGATAGTGGGGCTTATTTTGTTGGGCGCAAACTCGGTCGTCGCAAAATGGCACCGAATGTCTCACCCAATAAGAGTGTGGAAGGGCTGACGGGTGGCTTAGTCACAGGCTTGTTAGTCGTGATCGGCATTAGTGTCTTTAAGCTACAACTAACAGGCATGTCGTTAATCGCCTTTGTGGCATTATCCGCTTTAACGATTTTAGCGTCCGTACTTGGTGATTTGTTTGAGTCAATGCTCAAGCGCCGCGCTGATATAAAAGACTCAGGGAATATTTTGCCTGGGCATGGCGGCGTTCTTGATCGTATCGACTCACTGTTGGCGGCCACACCGATATTCGCGCTTGGTTTTTGGGCGATACAGCAACTGGGTTTGATAGTGGTATAAAGCGGCAAGGCTAGGGCGCATTCTTGTTTTAGCAGAGGCACTGAGCCACGGGTTTGTGTCGATTATTTGATGGCATTTTTGGCAAGATATCACGACGGGCTTTTTTGAGCTTTATGCCTTACTTCTTCTTTTGGTTCTCTTTTTTATAGTATCTTTTATAGGCATCGATGGTTATGACGCAACGCATCGCCGTACTAGGCGCGACAGGTTCAATTGGCGATAGCACGTTGGCAATATTAGCGGCGCAACCACAGGATTACGACGTTTATGCTTTGTCAGGTTTTCGCCGTTTAGACAAGCTTTTTGCTCTATGCCAGCAGTTTTTGCCAAGACGCGTCAATGTACCGACTGCAGCGGTCGATGAGTTTGCCGAGCGCCTAAGTGCAGCAGGTCTTGATATTGACGTGGTGGGCGGTGCAGAGGGGCTGGTAGATATTGCTACCGACGTACAAACTGATACGGTAGTCGCTGCTATTGTGGGAGCGGCAGGACTGCCTTCCACTCTAGCAGCAGCGCGTGCAGGCAAGCGTATCTTGCTTGCCAATAAAGAAGCACTGGTGATGGCAGGCCAAGTGATGATTAATGCGGTTAAAACGCATGGTGCTACTTTGCTACCGCTTGATTCTGAGCACAACGCTATTTTCCAGTGTCTACCCCTTGCTATTCAACAAGACCACACTCAAATTCATCAGCCAGACCACGGTGTACGCAAGCTCTGGTTGACCGCCTCTGGTGGGCCGTTTTTGCAACAGTCTTTTGAGCAGATGCGCCAAGCAAGCGTTGCTGAAGCAGTCAAACACCCAAACTGGTCAATGGGGCAAAAGATATCGGTCGACTCTGCCACGATGATGAATAAAGGCTTAGAGCTCATCGAGGCGTGCCATTTATTTGATTTGCCTGAAGATAAAATAAATGTGGTGATTCATCCACAAAGTATCATTCACTCAATGGTAGAATACAGCGATGGCAGCTTTTTAGCGCAGCTCGGCAGTCCTGATATGAAAACCCCAATCGCGCACGCCCTCAGCTACCCCAACCGCATTGATAGCGGCTCGCAACCATTAGATTTGTATGCGCTAAGTGGGCTTGAATTTATTGAGCCTGACTTACAAAAATTTGCCTGTCTGCGTCTTGCCCGACAAGCGATGCAAGCGGGCACACAAGCGACCATCGTGCTCAATGCCACCAATGAGATTGCCGTGGCTGCGTTTTTGAGTGGACAAATTCGCTTGACGGATATTGCTGATGTTAATGAGCAGGCACTCACCGAGATACAAGTGCCGTTATTAAATGAGCATGCCGACATAGATGATATATTAGCGATTGACAAAGTAGCACGCCGCCACACCGATGCGCTTATTAAAAAGCTGGCGTCATCGTAACAAAAGCAACTTAATCGAGAACAGATCATGACATTCTTATTAACGCTGCTTGCGGCAATATTTGTCTTAGGTCCACTCATTGCTTTACATGAGTGGGGTCACTACATTGTGGCGCGTCTTTGCGGCGTTAAGGTGCTGACTTACTCTATCGGTTTTGGCCCTAAGCTCTTTGGTTGGACCAGTAAAAAAAGCGGTATTGACTATCGTATCTCAGCATTACCGCTTGGTGGTTATGTCAAAATGCTGGATGAGCGTGAAGGAGAGGTTGCAAAAGGCGAGCAACATTTGGCTTTTAATCGCCAGCATCCGCTAAAAAAGATTGCCATTGTCGCAGCTGGCCCTATCATGAACTTTGTCATCGCTATTGCCCTGTTTTGGGTATTGTTTATGACGCCAACAGAGCAGCTGGCTACCAAAGTTGGGCAAGTCTTACCTGATACGCCGGCTGCCGTGGCTGGGCTGCCTGTCGGTGATAAAATTGTTGCGATTGATGGTCATGACGTACAGACGTGGGAAGGTATCAATTATCGCCTTGCTGGCCGTATGGGTGAGACAGGCGAGGTCAGTGTTACCTTGCAGTCAGATCCACAAAATAGTAGCGCGCGCCAAACGTATCAAGCGCCAGTGCAGCAGTTCATGCAAGGCGCGGCGCAAGGTAAAGATGCGTTGAGCAGCTTTGGTATGCTACCGTGGCAACCACAAATAGCGCCGATAATTGGAAATCTGGCGCCCGATGGTGCGGCCATTCGTCAAGGCCTGCAAAAAGGTGATCGCATTACGGCGATTAATGATGAGCCAATCAAAGACTGGATTAGCGCCACCCGTATCATCCGCGACAGCCCTGAAGTACTTCTTAATTTTACGGTGTTACGTGACGGTAAATCTGTCCAGCTACCAATTATGCCACAAGGTAAAAAAGACAATTTGGGTAACGACTATGGGCAAATTGGTGCTATGGTGGCACAGTCTGAGATTGTTATCCCTGATGCTTACAAAACCACAGTGGTCTATGGGCCGGGCGAATCATTGATCAAGTCATTTGAGAAGACCGAACAACTGGCAGTCATGACGGTAAGCTCAATAGGAAAAATGCTGTCAGGCATGATTGGTTTGGACAATTTGTCAGGCCCAATTACCATTGCCAAAGTCGCCAAACAAAGCTTCGATATCAGTTGGCAGATGGTGTTATCTACCGCGGCTTTGATTAGTTTGAGTCTGGCTGTGCTAAATCTTTTGCCTATTCCGGTATTAGATGGTGGTCATATTGTGTATCACCTCATTGAGCTGATTCGCGGTAAACCTCTCTCAGAAGGCGTACAAATGGTGGGGTTAAATATCGGTTTACTCTTGCTGGCAGGTTTCATGGTGTTAGCAATTGGTAATGATATCAGTCGTCTTTTTTGAGCAAGTAATCAGCCATAGAGCGGATAAGACAAGAGACACTAATGGTTTTACGCTTATTATGCGCTAATGAAGGCGATGATAGAGCGGAAGCTTTGTACCATGGCTACTGTACTAATCGTAATTTTTAGTTTATTTTGTGATGCATTTTATATAAAGTGTTCTGAGTCTCCCGCGTGTGAATATAAGATTTTATGCAAAACGGGCTAGACAATATGGGCTTTTTAACTTAACTTAAGCAAGTTTTTTATTGACGGATAGTGTTTATGCGTACGCCTTTATTTATGAGCGCGGCAGGGTTGCCGTTAGTGGTAGCGATGATGAGTATGCCTGTACAGGCTGCAGAGTTTGTAGTCACTGACATCGGTTTCAATGGTCTGCAACGCCTAACCCCCGATAGCCTCTATCCGGTGCTTCCTATTTCGGTAGGGGACACGGTGAATGACAGTAGTTTGGCGGCCAGTATTAAGGCGCTATATGCGACCGAAAACTTTGCCGATATTCAGAGCCGAGTCGAAGGGGGTCAGCTACGATTTGATGTCGTTGAGCGTCCAACGATCGCTGAGGTGAATTTTGAGGGCAATAAACTCATTCCAAAAGAAGGGCTGGAGCAAGGGCTTAGCAATGCTGGCCTGTCTGTCGGTGATGTGCTTAAGCAAGCCACGCTACAAGGCGTCGCCAATGAGCTACAGCAACAATATATCAGCCAAGGGTATTACAATAGTAATATCGAGGTTAACCAAACACTACTTGATGGCAATCGCGTCAAGCTCGATGTACGTTTTATCGAAGGCAAGCCTGCCAAAGTGGTTGATATCAACATTATTGGTAACAAACACTTTAGCGATGAAGAGATTAAAGACGTCTTTGCCGTGAAAGAATCGTCTTGGACACGTCTGCTGTCTAAGTCTGATCGCTATGCCAAAGAAAAGCTGGCTGCCAGTTTAGAAAACCTAAAAGCGCTATATCAGAACGACGGTTATGTGCGTTTTGCAGTCGACAATGCCGTGCTTAATATCAGTGAAGATAAGAGCAGTGTCTTTATCGAAGTGAGTCTTAGCGAAGGCGAACAATATCAGTTTGGCGACGTGAGCTTTTTAGGTAAACCGACTTTTGACACGAATGAGCTAAACGAGTTGGTTGCTTTTGCCCCTAACGAAAAGTACTCGCAAGCCAAGCTAGAGGCGACGACTGCAGCGCTTAAAAGTCGCTATGGTAATGAGGGCTATTACTTAGCACAGATCAGACCTGTGCCGCGTATCAACGATGATACCAAGATGGTTGATGTTGATTACTATATTGATCCTGCACGTCCAATTTATGTTCGCCGTATTAACTTTACGGGCAATCTCAAGACCCAAGATGAGGTGTTGCGCCGCGAAATGCGTCAATTAGAAGGCGCTCTGGCGTCTAGCGAAAAAATTCAATTATCACGGACACGCTTGATGCGTACCGGCTTCTTTAAAGCGGTTAATGTCGATGTGAAGCCAGTGCCTAATCAGCCCGACCAAGTGGATGTTCACTATACTGTTGAAGAGCAACCTTCTGGTAGTTCAACCATTGCAGCGGGTTACTCACAAAGTGGCGGTGTCACCTTCCAGTTAGACTTGACGCAAAATAACTTTATGGGTACGGGTAACCGTGTCAAGGCGGCGCTATCACGCTCAGAGACACGTGATTCTTATAGCTTGGGTTATACCGATCCGTACTTTACAGAAAACGGAGTGTCGCAAGGTATCAGCGCCTACTATCGCGAAACCAAGTATGATGACAGAAACGTCAGTAATTACGTCACCGATGCTTATGGTGCCACCCTGAACTACAGCTATCCTGTGGACGAGACCAAGCGCGTTAGTGCGGGTCTAAACGTGGATAACACCTCAGTACGTGGTGGTAGCCGTCTTGGCGTGTCAAACGTACAGCAGATTATCGATGATGGCGGTACGGTTGAAGACTTCACAGGAGACTTTGAAGGTCGTACAGGTTTTAAAAATGAGTACCAAACTTATAACTTATTATTTGGCTGGGATTACAGCACCTTAGATCGTCCGGTATTCCCGACCAAAGGGATGAGCCATACGGTTGATGCAACCATTGGCCTTGGTGATGCTAGCTATCAAAAACTCGTGTATCGCGGTAACGTGTACTATCCATTCTATAAAGATTGGGTGGCACGCGGTTATACCAAGCTTGGCTATGGTAATGATCTGCCATTTTATGAAAACTTTTATGCCGGTGGTTATGGGTCAGTACGTGGTTATGAAGCGTCCACGCTTGGACCTAGATCCCAAAGTTATACTGATGCCATTAATGATGATGTGCGATTTGGTCAAGATGAAGAAGTCGGCGGTAATGCGCTTGTCAGCATCGGTAGTGAGCTGATTTTGCCGATGCCGTTTAAAGGTGATTGGGCGGACCAAGTACGGCCGGTACTATTCGCCGAAGGTGGTCAAGTGTTTGATACCACTGATAAGGAAGACCGTACCTTTGTTGATCCTCAAACAGGGGATGATACAGGTGTGCCACTATTAACCCAAGACAATAGTATGCGTTTTAGTGCAGGGGCAGGCGTGACCTGGTATACGCCAATTGGCCCGATCTCTCTGAGTTACGCAGTGCCTATCGGTGATAAAGAAGGCGATGAGACCGAAAAAGTACAGTTCCAGATTGGTAATACTTTCTAACTTAGGGTAATTGTCCCAATTTATCTCGTTAATGATATAAAACGATGTAGATATATAAAGTGTCAGTTAGACATTAGTAGGTCGCCAAGATGATTTCTCAGCTTGGCGATTGCCTTATTCATAATAATGTTAATAGTAACTATGATAACGATTGAGCAACTTATCACTCAAATTGAACAGCGCCAGCCTATTGTGAACAAGGCAGAGATTGGCGCTGAACAGTTACGTCAAGAGTTCAGTAGTGTTGGTAGTTTAACCACTGCTGATCATGAGCAATTAAGCTTTTTAGCGGATCCCCATTACATTGCTAGTCTGGCGGACACGCAAGCAGGGGCGGTATTGGTCACGGCAGAGTATCGTGATCAAGTGCCAGCGAGCGCTGTCGCGTTGGTAGTCACCAGTCCTTATTTGGCTTATGCGGGCGCCAGTCAGTTGTTTGCTCGTGATTCATTGTCTAACGGTATTCACCCTAGTGCGGTGATTGCCGATAGCGCCGTCATCGGCGATCACGTCAATATTGGCCCTTTTTGTGTGATCGGTGATAATGTACAAATTGGTGCGCGCAGCTCACTTGATGCGCATGTGGTGGTTGAGGCAAATACTAAGATTGGGCCTGATTGTGTGATCAAATCGCAAGTGGTTATCGGGCACGATAGCGTTATCGGTAGCCATGTTCGATTACACGCTGGCGTGAGTGTTGGCTCAGAGGGCTTTGGCTTTGCCCCGACCAGAGACCCTAGTGTTACTGGCTGGGAGCGCATTGCGCAACTAGGTCGTGTCGTGATTGGCGATCATGTGCGAATCGGTAGCCAAACCTGTATTGACCGCGGCGCCATTGATGATACGGTGATTGGTAATCATGTTATTATCGATAACTTGGTACAAGTGGCCCATAACGTGCGTATTGGTGATGGTACGGCCATCGCGGCTCAAACGGGTATCGCTGGTAGTACCAGTATCGGTAAGCGCTGCATCATTGGCGGCGCTGTCGGTATTACAGGTCATATCGAGATCACCGATGATGTGATCTTATCTGGAATGACCATGGTCACCAAATCCATCAAAAAGTCTGGTTCATATTCCTCTGGAACGGCTGCGATGCCGACGGCTAATTGGCGACGGGCAGCGGTACGTTTCCGTCAGCTTGGTCGTGAATAGCATAAATACAAACAAGTTATCAAAATTACAAACACAGCAAGGAAGTGCCGCTATGAGCAGCAACGATATAGATAGTTCAACTGATAATGAAATTAAAAGCTTGGCTGAGCAAGGTCTTACCCTGCCGTTAACTTATCATACTCTTAAGCATTACCTGCCACACCGCTATCCTTTTCTGTTGGTCGATAAGATCATCGCTTGCACACCAGGAGAGTGTATTACCGGTGTTAAGAACGTGACTATTAATGAAGAGTTTTTTAATGGTCACTTTCCTGATGAACCGATCATGCCAGGGGTGTTAATGGTAGAGTCGATGGCACAAGTCTCAGGCGTGTTGGGATTTATTAGTGCTGGCCTGACCGCAGAAGATGGCTATCTATATCTGTTCGCAGGCGTTGATAAGGTGCGCTTTAAGCGCCGAGTCATTCCTGGGGATCAGTTGATTATTCGTGCCAAAACAGTGATGCAAAAGCATGGTATTTACAAGTTTGATTGTACGGTACATGTCGAAGACGAGCTTGCTGCTAGTGCCCAAATAATGATTGCTCGGCAAGCACAGTAAAGCTTAATGACTGCTATTATGCTCATGCTAATCAAAATCTTTAGCGACTCCTATTAACATGAGCAGTAAAAATGATAGTTAGCAACCATGGTTAACAGCAGCGTCATGCTTATTTTATTTAATAAAGTTAAATTGGCTGTATTTGTTTTACCATTTACTCGCATCAGATGATACAAAGGCCCAAATTATGAGTCAGATCCACCCAACAGCACTCATCTCACCATCCGCTCAAATTGATGAGACGGCCGTCATCGGCCCGTATTGTATTGTCGGTGATGAGGTGACTATTGGCGCACACACGGTTTTGCACCGACATGTGGTTGTGACCAAGTTGACTCGTATTGGTCAACACAATCAGTTTTATCAGTTTGCAAGCGTTGGTGAAGACCCACAGGATTTGAAGTATGCTGGTGAGCGTACGTGGCTTGAGATTGGTGATCATAATACCATTCGTGAGGCCTGTAGCCTACACCGTGGTACAGCCCAAGATAGTGAACTTACCAAAATTGGTAGCCATAACTTGCTGATGGTTAATACGCATGTGGCTCATGACTGTGTGATTGGCGACCATAACGTACTGGCCAATAATGTCGGGGTCGCAGGACATGTGACTATTGGGGATCACACGATTATTGGAGGTAACTCCGGTATTCATCAGTTCTGTACGGTTGATGATTATAGCTTGATCGGGGGCGCGAGTCTGATTTTAAAAGACGTGGCTGCTTTTACGATGGTCTCTGGCAATCCAGCAAAAACGCATGGTCTCAATGTAGAAGGGATGCGCCGTAAAGATTGGTCAAAAGAAACCATCGATGTGTTACGCCAAGCTTATCGTATGATTTTTAGATCAGGTTTGACGACAGTACAAGCGCTAGAAGTTTTAAACAACGAGCTGCTCCCAAAAGAGCCGAAAATTCAACTGCTCATCGACTCATTACAGAAAAGTCGTCGTGGTGTGGTGCGTTAAAAATGTAGAGAAGTTTTGTTTAAGACTGAATGTAGCGTTGGTATTTCAATTAGGCAAACTCTTGTCAACGATAGAAAAAACCACCGTAAGCCATAACCAATTGTTATGGCTTTTTATGTTTATGAGTACTTGACTTTTTTGGTCGCTTAGCAGAAACTGAGCGTTTACGATATTGTAAACAATTCTTTCTTAATGTTGCTGGACGCCTCACATTGATGCGTTTATTAAAGTGCCTGAGATTATGAGTGGCGCTTTATGATAATCAAGGAAGATTATCAGCGACGTTAATTGAAGCACGAGGACGGAAAAAATGGCTATCAATAAACAAGAACATGCACAGTGGAGCTCAAGTTTTGGCTTCGTATTAGCAGCGGTCGGGTCGGCAGTTGGTTTAGGAAATATATGGAAGTTTCCATACATGGTTGGTGAAAGCGGTGGTTCTGCTTTCGTTATCGCTTATTTATTCTGTATCGCGCTGGTAGGTTTTCCGATTCTGGTTGCCGAATGGCTAATTGGTCGTCGTGGTCAAAAAAACCCCATCAATACTTTGGCTGATGTTGCGGCAAGTGAAGGCAAGTCACGCAATTGGGGTATTATAGGCGCTTCCGGTATTTTAGGTGGTTTCTTAATTCTGTCTTTTTATAGTGTTATTGGTGGTTGGGCGCTCAACTATATTACTAAAGTGGGTACAGGAAGTTTTGCAGGCCAAGACAGTGATTCTGTCGCTGCGACCTTTGATGCCATGTTAGCTTCAGCCGGTACGTTGACGATTTGGCACACGGTCTTTATGATTTTGACGGCCATTATCGTTGGTATCGGCGTGACGGGCGGTATTGAGAAGACCGCGAAGGTTTTGATGCCATTATTAGGGCTTATCCTGTTCGTTATCGTTGGTTATAACGTGGTGAATGGAGGCTTTGGTGAGGCAGTGGCTTACTTGTTTACGCCAGATCTTAGTAAGCTGACGGCGGATGTCATGCTCGCAGCTCTGGGTCATGCCTTCTTCACCCTGTCTATTGGTATGGGTATTATGATTGCTTATGGCTCGTATCTGGGCCGTGAAGTGAACCTGCTTAAAACCGCACGAACGGTTGTGATTTTGGACACGGTTATTGCGTTGGCTGCGGGTCTAGCCATTTTCCCAATTATCTTTAGCAATGGTCTAGATCCTGCTTCAGGCCCTGGTCTTATCTTTGTTAGCTTACCGATAGCTTTTGGTAGCATGGGCGCAGGTACTATCATTGGTACCCTGTTCTTCTTACTTATTACTTTTGCTGCTCTTACCTCGTCAATTTCACTGCTTGAACCAACGGTTGAGTTTTTAGAAGAGCGTACGCCAATGAGCCGTACGGTATCAACCATCGTTGCAAGTACGGTGATTTGGCTATTGGGCGTTGCGGCATTGTTATCGTTTAATCTATGGTCTGAGTTCACCATTATGGGCAACGGGATCTTTGATGCTTTGGATAAAATTACCAGTAAGTTTATCCTCCCTTTAACGGGTCTTGCAGCGATTATCTTCCTTGCTTGGCAAATGGATCAACGCAGTATTCAGCAAGAGCTTGGCTTGTCTAATGGTGCATGGAAAGTTTGGCAAATCGTTGCTAAGTTTATTGCCCCTATCGCGGTTATCGTTGTATTTGTTACCTCACTGATGGGATAGCATAGCGACTGATTAAACGTATTTGCTTGTTTGGTTTGAAAAACACTCAATAATAAAAAGGGCTTAAGATGATTCTTAAGCCCTTTTTGTTACTTGTATGCGTCTAAAAAATATTATACTTAGCGCAAATTTAGTTCAGGAACGGTTTGTCCACGCTTGCTATAAAACTCATTTACGAACTCATCAAAGCGGTCTTGCTCAATAGCGTCTCTGATCCCTTGCATCAAGCGCTGATAGTAGCGCAAGTTATGAATAGTCGCCAGCTGGGCACCTAGCATCTCTTTGCATTTATTTAGATGGTAGAGATAAGCACGACTAAAGTTTTGGCAAGTATAGCAGTCGCACTCTGGATCTAGAGGGCCTTCATCATTACGGTATTGGCTATTACGGATACGTACTATGCCAGCATTGTCAGTGTCGCCCGTGACAAAATAGTGACCATTACGTGCGTTACGCGTTGGCATCACGCAGTCAAACATATCGACACCGCGGCGCACGGCCTCCACGATGTCTTCTGGCTTACCAACACCCATCAGATAACGCGGCTTGTCTGCTGGCATATCATCTGGGATATAGTCCAAGACATCCATCATCTCATCCTTTGGCTCACCCACGGATAAGCCACCGATGGCATAACCATCAAAGCCGATATCGAGTAGACCATCGAGTGACTGCTGGCGCAAATCGGCATACATACTGCCTTGGATAATGCCAAATAGGGCATTGGTGCTACCCAGTCTTTTGTGCTCATCAACGCAGCGCTGTCCCCAACGTAGTGAAAGCTCTAAAGACTTTTTCGCTTCGTCGTGAGTGGCGGGATAAGGGGTACATTCATCGAATTGCATGACGATGTCTGAATTCAAGCTGTACTGAATTTGCATGGATTTTTCTGGTGAGAGAAATACCTTGGCGCCGTCGATAGGAGATTTAAAATTAACCCCTTCTTCGGTGATTTTACGCATGGCACCCAGACTGAACACTTGGAAGCCACCGGAGTCGGTCAGAATGGGTTTATCCCAATGCATAAATTTATGCAGACCACCGAACTTATCAATCACTTCAGTACCTGGACGTAACCACAGATGAAAGGTATTGCCTAAAACGATATCAGCACCGATGGCTTCGATATCACGTGGCAGCATGCCTTTGACCGTACCATAAGTGCCAACAGGCATAAAAGCTGGCGTTTGCACATCGCCATGATTGAGATGAACCGTACCACGGCGTGCACGCGTTTCACCGCTGGCCGTTTTATGTAAGACAAATTGCATATGATAACCGCTATTTAAGCTATGAAAATAGCGCCAATTATAGCATTGTTAAGGTTTTTTTTGGATATGGATATTTAATCTCATTGACGACCCTTATCCATATCACTCTGCTACAACCAAAAGATACAGACATGACGACAGGATAGTTGGTAAAGTATAAAACAGTTGGTGAACGATGACGAATCACCAGACTGTGATTTGAGACTCTGGAGACACACTATGAAAAAGGCATCCTACTTATTACTAAGTGGTTTATTATTGACATCAGGAGGCGCTATGGCTACCGAAGAGCCAGACTATACGGTTTTGTCGCAAGAAGATGACTTTGAATTGCGGCGTTATGATGAGCAGCTGGTGGCGCAAACTTGGGTGACAGGGGATCAAAAAAGCGCTAGTCGTGAAGGGTTTAAAGTATTAGCGGACTATATTTTTGGTAACAATACAGCGCCTAGCGGGGAGAGTGGCAAGATTGCGATGACGGCGCCCGTTACGATGCAGCCTGACACCAAAACAGACAGTAATGACTCTCAAAAAATTGCGATGACGGCACCAGTCAGTATGCAAAAAGCGGATGGTCAATGGCGCGTACAGTTTACGATGCCCAGTCACTACACAATGCAAACGCTGCCTAAGCCAAACAATCCAAATGTTGAGATCGTGGAAGTGCCCGCGCAAAATTACGGGGTCATCAAATTTTCAGGATTGGCAGGCAGTCAAAAAGTAGCGAATAAAACGGAGGCATTGCAGTCTTGGATGCAAGAGCGCAACTTAACCATAACGGGCGTACCTGAGTTGGCACGCTATAATCCGCCATGGACGCTACCCTTTATGCGTCGCAATGAAGTGATGATTGCGTATCAGCCAAAATAAAGCAAAAAAAAGACAGCATGGGCTGTCTTTTTTTTGAGCGTTTAATATAAGGGGGACTAGTTTTTTTGCTCACGGATGATGTTAAGCATACGGCGCAATGGTTCTGCCGCGCCCCATAACAGCTGATCACCCACCGTAAACGCGCCTAGATATTCAGGTCCCATATTAAGCTTACGCAAGCGACCTAACGCAACCGTTAGCGTCCCTGTCACTGCTACTGGGGTTAAACGATTCATAGTCGCTTCTTTGTCATCTTCGACCAAATCTAACCACTCGTTGCCGCTATTTTTAAGAGCTGCTTCGATCTCGTCTAATGGAATGTCTTTTTTTAGCTTGATGGTCAGACCTTGAGCGTGACAGCGCATCGCGCCAATGCGTACACACATGCCATCGATAGGAACCGTATTGGTTTGGTCATTGCCAAGAATTTTGTTGGTTTCAACGCCCCCTTTCCACTCCTCTTTTGATTGCTTGTTTTCTAGCTGTGCGTCGATATAAGGAATCAAGCTACCAGCCAATGGCACACCAAAGTACTGTCTAGGAAAATCATTTGAGCGTTGAGCTTGGGCGATTTTTTTATCGATATCTAAGATAGCGCTCGCAGGATCAGCCAGCTCGTCTCGGACGGTGTCATGCAGCAGACCCATACCACTGATTAGCTCACGCATGTTGTTGGCACCAGAGCCACTTGCTGCTTGATACGTCATCGCGCTGACCCATTCTACCCAGCCTTTATTAAACAGCTCACCGATGGCCATTAGCATCAGAGATACCGTACAGTTACCACCGATGAAGTCTTTTTTACCGTTGGCGAGTGCGCTGTCAATGACGGTGCGATTGACTGGATCAAGGATGATGATGCTATCATCTTCCATGCGCAATGTGCTCGCCGCATCAATCCAGTAGCCATTCCAGCCACTATCACGCAATGGCTGATGAACTTTTGAGGTGTAATCGCCGCCTTGGCAAGTAATAATCACATCACAAGCTGCTAGTGCATCAATATCATGAGCGTCTTTTAACTGGCTGGTTTGAATACCATCAAAGCTTGGCGCATCCCCGCCTGCATTACTGGTCGAAAAAAATACAGGTGTAATACCGTCAAAGTCTTTTTCTTCAAGCATACGTTGTATCAATACTGACCCGACCATGCCGCGCCAGCCTACCAAGCCTACTGTTAAATTACTCATGAAATCTAATCCTATTTACAATTATTTATTGCATTGCCAGCCGATAACAATGCCGTGATTGGCCCTAAAAAGCAAGGCGTTTTGGCGATTTTTAGGCGTTTTTCATACACTATTAACTATGTTCATTATAACTTTTAGTTATTAACATAATGCTGATACTTCTATTGCTTGGGGACACACATGGTGTCTAAAAGCAAGAAGGCTAGTGTGCAATACTTACTATCGTAGATGCGATAAATTGTAACGTTTTATGGCACTTACCCCTTAATTGACACTCATTAGTAGGTGATCATCTCATGAAATGCTAAAGTAAGTACCTAACGTCAGCTCAATAAAAACCAAGCAAGACTTCACTATTGAACCAACACTGAACATCAACTCTAGGGTTCAATGCCCATTTTAATAGACGGTTAATACATACTATGGATCTCTCACTATTATATTACAGCGTACAGTGGCTCGCAGGGCTCATCGCATTTGTGACGATTTGGGGCTGGATGCCACTTGATAACTGGTGGGTGCGCGGCGTTGAGTTTCCACGCATTCAGATAATGGTGCTTGGTGTCATTGCTTGGATTGGCATGTTGGCGTTTTGGCCAAATTGGCAGCTAGGTCAGTGGCTGCTGTTTATCGTATTGAGTGTCACTCTAGCGTTCCAGCTGAGAATGGTATTGCCTTATACCAAACTGTGGAAAAAAGAAGTACAAGAAGCAAAAGACACGCCAGAAGGAGCGTCGTATCAGCTCAAAATCATGGTCTCAAACGTTCTCACGCCCAATGATGAAACCCAAAAACTGGTCGATTTGGTTAAGCAAAAACAGCCTGATATTTTAATCACGCTAGAAAGTGATAAAAAATGGGAGAGGGCGCTGCATCAAATCGAACCTGACTATCCTTATACGGTAAAAGTACCACTGGATAATCTATATGGGATGCACTTGTATTCTAAGCTTGAGTTGATTGATCCTAAAGTTAAGTATTTGATGATCGATGACATACCTTCTATTCACACACAGTTACGCCTGCAAAGTGGTCGCGTGATTTGGTTGTATTGCTTGCATCCTATGCCACCAAGCCCCACGGAAGCGGATAAATCGACCACTCGCGATGCCGAGCTACTAATGGTGGGCAAACACATAAAAGAGAATGAGCAAACGGCCATATTGGCCGGTGACCTCAATGATGTGGCATGGTCAAAAACGACCAGGCGCTTTCAGCGAATATCAGGGTTGTTAGATCCACGTATTGGCCGGCATTTCATCAACACTTTTCATGCCAATTATCCATTTTTGCGCTGGGCATTGGATCATATTTTCCATAGTGCTTGCTTTACCGTGGTAGACATTCAACGTATGCCTTCTATCGGCTCCGACCATTTTCCTGTCATGACTACCTTACAATATGCCCCAGAAGAAGCGAGTCAACAAGAGCAAAACGCACCGACCGCGGCCGCAGAGGATAGCAAAGAGACAGAGAGTAAAATAGAAGAAGGTAAAAAAGAAGGAGAAAAAGTCTCAAAGGAGCACGCAGACGTGCAGAGAGGCTTGGGTTAACAGGGTGCTAACATGACCACCCATAGTGTCATTGAAAGCCCCGATAAGCACGTAAGCATATGCTTACGTGAAATAAGGTCTTTAGCCTCTAGTCGTATCAAGCGGATTGCACTAAAATACAATCATCAACACAAGGATACGCAAGGATGCAGTGTTGAGGCAGTAGTATAAAAGTTCAGGTCAGCCCGCTGTCTTATATACGCTACTGTTTGTGACTTAGGATGAGTCCACATGGAAGAGATAATAACAACAAGATGAAACGCCATAGCCCTGAACCAATCGCCCTAGGTTCGGGGCTTTTCTTTGTGTGTAAACTATTGATTTATAAGAGTGTGGGTTTAACGCATGGGCAGAAAGTACAAAAGCATACATTGATAACCGACGGTGCGTTATTTCTTTAGATCATAAATAAGAAGGGTACATGCCTTAGCACATACCCTTCTTAATAAAACACTATTAGCGATCATTTATCTTATCGATACACGGATAAATAGACTATCCAAGTACTTGGATATAAGCGCCCGCTCGTAGCTCTTGTAACCAGTCTTCTTTGGCTTGCGGTGCTAGGCGTTGATACAGTGTTTGGCGCGCCATGTTGCGACGATACTGGTCACTTACGTCTTGCTGACGTTTGCCTTCCACCTTTAAGATGTGCCAACCGAATTGGGTTTTGAAAGGGACAGAGTAATCACCAACCGCTGTGTTTTTCATCATGGCTTCAAATGGGCCAATCATATCTTCTTCGCTGACCCAATCAAGATCACCGCCGCGACCTGCTGACCCTGGATCGTCGGAATAAGTCGATGCCAAACCAGCAAAATCAGCACCGTTACGTAGTTGCTCATACAGATCATTGATTTTTTGTTCAGCAAGCGCATCCGTCTGTAATTCATCAACTTTAACCAAGATATGACGAGTATGCCACTGCGGTATGAGCATGGTGTCGCTGGATTTCTTGTCAGCAAGCTTAATGATGTCGATACCTTCAGGAGTCACTAGCGGTGCGCTGACAGCGCCAACATCAAGCTTGGTAATCTCACTCGATAGCTCTGTAGGGAGAGCCGCTGCTTTATGAAAGCCCATATCGCCCCCTTGTAGAGGGATAGGGTAGCTGCCTTGGCTGGCAGCAACAGCTTCAGCGACATTGATATTGGGGGCAAGCAGACGATCACGCAGCGCCTGTGCGACTTTCAGTGCTTCTTCACGCTGAGCGTCTGATAGGCGGCTGTAGTCATCCATGTAAGGAACCCGCACATGAATGGTTTGATACTCGCTTTGATTTAGGCGCTTGGCTTCAGGTGAGGCCAAAAACGCATCAATATCTTGTTCGCTAATGCGTACTCGATTGCTGATTTGGCGCTGTTGCAAGGCTTGAATGGCGGCATCTTCAATCAATTGAGTACGTAACGCAGCATAGCTACCGGGTTGTGCTGCGTCTAGACGTTGTTGTAACGCTGAGATGCTATTAAGTCCCTGTGTCTGGGCGATTTGAGCAAGGCGTTGATTAATAGCCGCTTCATCAGGATTCAGACCGACGCGTTTGACCATGGAGAGTTGCAGCTCGCGCAGGATGAGTGCGTTTAACACTTCAGACTGCAGTTGCGCTGAATTAGCCATGGGCTCACCCGCCGCTTGTGCTCGTGCTTGGGTTTGCTGGATAGCATTGATCAACTCGCTTTTTAAAATAGCGTTTTCATTGACCAAGGCAATAATGCCGTCTGTGCTATTGGCTGGTGTCAAACGATTAATGCTGCTTTGATCAGCAGGAGGCGTTGCTTGTACTGCTGCATTGATGGTAGCAGCTTGGGCACTTAATGTAAGCGCCAGACTGGCACTCATAGATAGCAATACAGCGCGGCTCGTTTGACGTAAAGAAAAAAATCTCATGATGCTCCTCATCAATGTCATCACATTGGATGGTAGTTGGTTAATGCTGTCTCACACACTTAATAGGCGAATGTTAGACAGCGTTATCCATAATAGGGTGGCAAACTGGGTGGTGAAAAATGTTATATCAGTATCTTATCTATGCAAACCATTTATTAATCTGGTAACCAGACAATGTATCAGTCTTTCCATGCTGTCTGGACAGGTTCAAAGCCCAAAACCTTATCAGTCAGTAAGCGTGTTAGGCGGCTGCTACCACTACCAAGACCGTTTAATCTAATCTCTGCCATAATCGCTTGCGTTGGTTTGTCTTTGACGTTTAGGTCATTATAGTAACGACGTCCATAAACTGCAAAACCAAAACAGCAATCTTCATAATCAATGCCGACCAGAGAATCAAGCATTTTATCACGATTATAGTCATATTGACCTTGGGCCAATATACGCCAGCTATTATTGATAGGGAAGACTGCGGATGCTGTAAAAGCTGAGAGCGGCAACTGATTGGTGTTTTCATCACGTTGACGTTTCACGAAACCCACGTTAAACAAGCTATTGTCTGATGGCTGATAACGCAGCTCAGTCGTAATATAGTTTAAGTCATAGTCATTGGTCAGTGCACCACTGACATCAACCCAAAAGTTATTATAAGGCTGCGTGCTGGTATCCCAGACCATCCCTGAAGAAGAAGAACTAAAGACAGGTTGATCATTGTCAAGCGTGACACGGCCATCATCGATATAAAACTGCTCTGCTATGCTACCATCAAAACGTGTCACACCCGTTGCGTCGATGTAACGATAATTAATACCAGGAGTGATTGAATGCAAATCTTGCAAGCGATCATGGCCCAAGAACCAGCTGTCTGAAAACAGCTGCTCGTAGTTGATAGAGGCAATACGCGTGTTAAAGTTAGGGAGGTCGTTTTGGTTCTTATAGGGCGAATAGGTGTATTTTAAGCGCGGGCTAAGCAACTGATAGCCACCCATCGTGTCGTCAAAAGCGCCAAAAGGGGACCCTGCTTGGTAAAAATTCAATCCAGCATCGATACTGGCTTGCGGTACAAACACGGACTGACTGCCATCTTCGTCACTCAGCTGGTTGTCTGCTAAGCTGTCTTCATCATATGACGTATAAAGATGCTGTAGGCTTAGTTTGGGCTCAATATACCCCCAAGACTTCTCGATTGGATACGCAGCGCTGAGTTTGTTGTAAAGACGGACGCCACTTTTTTCATTTTCAGAGCCATCATCGATGGATTTTTTAAAGTAAGCAGAATCACTGACGCCCGTGATATCAAAGTTTTTGGCCCAAGGCAGACGATAATCAAGTTTGAGCTGCGGCAATCGTGAATAAGGCTTGTCTTTATCTTTTAACGGCTGTCCATTATCGGTAAACGCATTTAAGGTTTGAAACGTTTCTACTTTTAATTCACCGTCAACATAATCATTATAATAATTCACGCGCGCACGGCGTGGTAAGTTGATGGTGCTATCTGATAAGCCTAACGTGTCGAAATCGTTCAGATAGTCTGCGTCTGATACGTAGCTGTATTTGGCATCACCGCTTAACCGTGGAATGCTACTAGATGACCAATAATGATCATAAAAGAAACTGGTGCGATCTTCGTCATTATACTCTTTATCATTGGGCAGATATGAGCCGTTAAAAATACCCTCACCATAATTTTCGGTTAAGTAGCGAAACTCACCTGAGAGCATAGGGTTACGATCAGTGTAAATATGGGTGTTGAGCGTGGCATCATAATTGGGCGCTAAATTGAAATAATAAGGTACATCAAGTTCGACGCCGCTTTCACTACTAAAACTGGCATTCGGTAATAAAAAGCCACTACTACGACGACTGTCAATCGGAAAGTTAAAATACGGCAGATAAAACACGGGCACATCAGCGATACGGAAGGTTGTATTATAGGCTTCGCCGCGACCCGTCTCGGTATTCAAATCAATGCTTTTGGCATCAAACTGCCACTTGCGATTGGTGGGCGGACAGGTGCTAAACATCACCTGATCTAACTCATACTGACTGTCATTAGGACGGTTCAAGCGCTTGGCATAGCCGTGTGCTTGCAACTCCACACTAGCAAAGGCCACATCATTAGCCGTTGATTGCCCCGTCTCCGTATTATACGCTAAGCTATCTGCGACACCGATAAGGCCACCTTGTGATGCCTGATCAGCTAAGCTGGCTTGAGTATTATTTGGCGAGCTACTCCGTGGCACTTGCTGTCCTGTCGCTTGGTCAGTAAACATGACGTTGCCTTGAGCAGCAGCCACACTATTGCTCAAATCTAGTACGATTTTTTCTGCTTCTATACGCTGGGTACCTTGATTAAGAATCACGTTACCTGATAGTTCAGCGTAGTCAACATTGTCGTAATAACCGTAGTCTGATTCGGTAAACAAAGGCGCTTGACTGTTTGGGATGTCTGTCAGGTTAGGTGCTGGCTGGCCATTAGCTACGCCAGCCTCATTTACAGCGCGCTGGTAGTTAGGGTTGCTCTTTGGATACACCCATTGGCCTTCGCAGCGTTGAGCGCTATCCACAGCATTCGGTAATAACTGTAAGTTGCTACCCACTTTTGGGATAGTTGTCGATGTAGATGTTAGTGCATTTTGAATGCCGTCTTCTTCAGTGTTTGTTGTTCCATCCGTGTTATTTAACGGTGGCGTGTCAGTATCTGGTGTCAGCTCGTAAAACTCTGCCAAACGCATCAGACTGTCTTGAATACTTTCATCATTAACATTAAGATCACTATGATCTACAAGAGGATCTACAACAGGCTGAGGGGTAATCGTCTCACTGACTCGTGTCACGTTACGGCTTTGTTCGTCATTTCTTGCGTTTGAAGCGGATACAAAATCGTCATGATCGCTATCATTGATGGCCGTAACTTCTAGAGAAGGGTTGTCAATATTACTGTCAGTATGATTATCAAAGTCACTAGCTAAAGAGTGGTTATCAGTCGTAGCACCAGCGTCCGCCTGTTGATACTTATTATTCTGAACATCGCCCTTATAATTACGACTGTTTTGATAGCGAATGTCACTAATGTCACTATAGTTACTATCTACGGTAACACTGCTGTCAGTGACTAGCGGCTCCGTTGGCTGTATGTCGGTGTCATTGATGGCAGCACTGACCGTTAGACTTGATAAGCCTAAGGCGCCAAATAAAATCAAGCGGATGCTTTGGTAAAGCGGAGAATATAACAAGGGCACACCTATGATTGCAGAGCCTATTGGATTGCGTTACTGAGTTTAGTCGCCATACTATTGAGTCATATCGAATAGTACATAACCGGCTAAAAGACTACTCATTGCTCATGTAATTTTAAGAGTTTGGGCATTTTACATATAATGACGACTAATCATAGTCAAAAAAAACCAAATCAGCTACACTATTTACCAAAATTTATAATGTAGCCAAGCTGTTTTTTAAATGGGTGCTAAAATTGTGCATAGCACTACGTGTATTGAATGATAACTCAATACGACTATGTATAGCAGCAACTGTGGCGCAGACGTCACTATTTTAGCAAGTATTGGCTCGACTTATCACTACTTTACTCGTTTCTGACTTATATCTAACCTATGATGCCTTTTATGACTGATCACAAAACTTTAGAGCCGAACATGACTGAAACCAGTAGCAATAATCGCTTACAGCAGTTAGAAAACTGGTTGCAGCAAGTATTTACAGAGCAAGTATTTAATCTAGATAGCTTGCCTGGGGACGCGAGCGCCCGTCAATATCACCGTCTCCAGTTGTTAGGAGAGAATGATACGGGAGAATCGCGTTATATTGTCATGGATTCTGCTGACGAGCAAGATGCCTTGCGCCAGTTTATCAATGTCGCCAAATTGATGGCACCAGCAATCAATGTGCCGACGCTCATCGCACAAGATGTGACAAAAGGCTTTTTAGTATTACAGGATTTTGGCACGGTAGAATTTGCCCATTTGCTCGTTAATGCGTCGCCTGCCCAAATTAATACGTACTATCAGTTGGCAATGCAAACATTGGTGGCGCTACAGAGCGTCCCAATTGAGATGGCAAAATCCCAGCACCAATTGCCAGATTATGATAGCGCGTTATTGGAACGTGAAATGGATTTATTTAGTGACTGGTTTATGCCTTACGTTGGTGCCGCACTTGATAAACCGTTGTGGTCCAATGTAAAGTCGGCCCTAATAAAAGAGATCTTGTTACAGCCACAAGTCATCGTTCACCGTGATTATCACAGTCGCAATCTCATGCAAGATCAAGCGGATAACGCGCGCTTAGGTGTGATTGACTTTCAAGACGCCGTCGTAGGGTCCTATACTTATGACTTGGTGTCATTGGTGCGTGATGCTTATGTTGAATGGCCAGAGAGTCAAATATCTGAGTGGATCAATGATTTTTGGCAACTGCAGCAGCAGGCAGGATTAACCACAGCGAAAAGCGCTGAGCAGCTTGAGAACGATGTGAATGTGATGGGTGTACAGCGTCATTTAAAAGTATTGGGGATTTTTATTCGCTTGTCCCAGCGTGATGGCAAAGACCGCTATTTGGCCGATATTCCCAAAGTGATGCGTGATTTGCTGACTGAGTTAGACTGGCTTGCAGATAAGGGTAGTGATGAGATAAGACAAGCAGTGGTCCCTTTTAATCAATGGCTACAAGATAGCGTGCTACCTAATTATAAAGATAAATTCGCCGTAGTATAAATACGCATGAGTTAGGCTAAAAGCTTACGTCATATATTAAAAGGAGCATGCATGTCAACGTCTACACCTAAGATTACGCAAGCAATGATTTTGGCTGCGGGCAAGGGTACGCGTCTGCGTCCTTTGACACTTGAGACCCCAAAGCCTTTGGTTGAAGTCGGTGGACAACCGCTGATTGTTTGGCACATCAAAGCGTTACAGGCGGCTGGTATCACTGATATTGCCATTAATGCGTCATGGCTGGCTGATAAATTAATGGACACATTGGGGGATGGTGCGAAGTACGGCGTCACACTGCATTGGTCGGTTGAAGAGGATGAACCTCTTGAGACAGCAGGCGGTATTTTCCAAGCGTTACAAACAGGCAAACTACGAGACGAGCCATTTATTCTCGTTAACTCTGATGTGTGGACGACTTATGACTTCACCCAACTGCGAGACTATACGCTGAGCGCGGATCAGCGTGCTCATTTATTATTGATTGATAATCCTGCGCATAATGATGGGGGTGATTTTGCTATTAATAACGGTCTCGCCAGTGAGCAACCAGTTGGCGAGGCAGACAAATATACCTTTGCTGGTATCAGTGTGATGTCACCTCGACTGGTTGATGGGTTGGTGTCAGGTCAACCAGCAGCGTTGGCACCACTTCTTAAGCAAGCGATGATAAAGTTTCAAATTACCGCTGAGGTTATCACTGATAACTGGATAGATGTCGGTACGCCTGAGCGCTTAACGCAAGTGAACGCGTTTATAGAGAGTCATGGCGCCAACAATCATCTCGGCTCATAAGTACAATAAAGACTTTAAAAGTAGCTTGTAAGAAACAGTCTCACATAAAAAAGCAGCGTTGATTATTCAACGCTGCTTTTTTTATATGAGACGAGAGGTGGGCACTAAACGCCCATGGCGAGTTTGATTAACTGCGCAATCGTAAAAACCACCAAAAATCCTGCCACATACAAGCCAATAAACCACAACCACTGTGATTGTTTTTTACTAAGCTTCTTCATGAAAACCTCCTGATTGGCTTACGTATTGTGGCTACCTTAAATGAAGCATGGTCATGGTATCCACTTTTTGGCTGCTCCGTTACGTGCCGCTGTGAGCGATTAATACATGGGTTTGTGATCAGATTTACCTTTGAATGTATAGTAGGCAAAAGCGGTATAACTCAAAATAATCGGTAGCATGATACCGGCGCCAATTAACATAAAGGACAGGGAGGTATCCGCAGCAGCTGCCTCATAAATCGTCATTTGATACGGTACAATATAAGGGAACATAGCAAAACAAACGCCGATATAACCCATCAAAAACAACGCAACAGTCAATAAGAAAGGGCGATACTCACGCTCTGTTTTTAAGTCTTTACGCATCAAGAAAAACAGCAGCACAACGATAATGGGCATAGGCGCAAGATACAACAGACTCGGGAAGCTAAACCAATCTTCGAGTGCATTGATGTCTGAGAAATACATAAATCCTGTGACGATGATCATTGCCACTACTAAAGCAAGTAACATCCAGCCTGAGACTTTGCGTGCCCAAACTTGTAAAGTGTGTTCGGTTTTTATGATGAGCCACGTAGAGCCAAGTAACGCGTAACCAATGATCAAGGCAAAGCCGCAAACAATAGGGAAAGGTGACAACCAGTCGAATGGCCCACCAGTGTAAAGACGGTTGCTTGCTTCAAGACCTTGAACTAGCGCTCCAAGCATAATACCTTGGGAAAAAGTAGCAATGACTGAACCCACAAAAAAGAAAGTGTCCCATACATGTCGACGTGAAGAGGCTTTAAAACGGAACTCAAACGCCACGCCGCGCATGATAAGACCGAACAGCATAGCGGTCACGGGTAAGTAGAGGCCCGTCATAATAATGCCATAAGCGACTGGGAAGGCTGCGAACAGACCACCGCCGCCAAGTACCAACCAAGTCTCGTTACCATCCCAAAACGGGGCAATAGAGTTCATCATCCGGCTACGGTTTTTATCTGAACCTGCAAACGGAAATAAAATACCACAACCCAAATCAAAGCCGTCAAGTAGTACATAAATGAAGACAGAGAGGGCGATAAGGCCGCCCCAAATCAAAGGTAAGTCTAATACATCACCGTAGTTAAACATTAGCGTAACCCTCCATCATCAACATCATTAGCAGGAGTGTCTATATCTTTTTTTGTACTCTCTCCCGGGCTACTATCACCACTGAGTGCGCGCCCCTGACTTTCTGTCACTGTATGATCATAATAATGATCTTCATCCGGATCTTCGTAAGGCTTAGGTCCTTGTGCGATGAGGCGCAAAATATAAAAGCTGCCAGCGCCAAACACGAAAATATACAACACAATAAAGCCGATGAGCGTCGTGGCAACTTGCTGTGCGGCGAGCGGTGACATACTTTCAGCGGTACGAATCACACCATAAACGGTATAAGGCTGCCGTCCTGTCTCAGTCACAAACCAGCCCGCCAATAACGCGATAAAACCAAGCGGTGTCATCATCATCCACGCGCGGTGAAACCAGACACTGTCAGGATTGAACTGTTGTTTTTTAAAATACTTATAGAGACTGAATAAACCCACTAGTACCATCAACATACCGATACCAACCATAATACGGAACGCCCAAAAGACAATAATAACTGGGGGTTGATCCTCGGGTGCCCAATTTTTAAGACCTTTCACCTCGCCATCTAGTGAATGGGTTAAGATCAATCCGGACACGTAGGGAATACTAACTTCGTATTTATTGGTTTGGTTTTCTTGGTCAGGGATCGCGAATAAGCGTAGCGCAGCACCGCGTTCATCGTCCCAAATGCCTTCCATCGCTGCCACTTTAGCGGGTTGATGCTCTAAGGTGTTTAGACCATGCTCATCGCCAATTAATACTTGAGCAGGTGCTACAAATATGGCCATAATCATCGCCATGCCTAGCATCACCCGGCCATGCTGCCGGTGCTCGGTATGTTTTTTAGACTGAATGTAATACGCACCGATGCCACCAATGACAAAAGCGGTGGTCAAGAACGCTGCTGTCATCATATGAGCATAGCGGTAAGGGAAGGAAGGGTTGAAGATAATCTCAAGCCAATTGGTGGGATAGAGCAGTCCGTCTGCGCCTATCATAAAGCCCTGCGGCGTTTGCATAAAACTGTTGGCTGATAAAATCCAAAAACCTGAAATCAGCGTGCCAATGGCGACAATGGCTGTTGAGGCAAAATGCATGCGTTTGCTGACCCGTCCCCAACCAAACAGCATGATACCTAAGAACGACGCTTCTAAGAAAAAGGCGGTTAATACTTCATAAGCCAGTAGTGGGCCTAAGACGTTACCTGCTTTATCAGAGAAGACGGCCCAGTTGGTACCGAACTGGTAAGACATGACCACGCCCGATACTACGCCCAAGCCGAACACCACGGCAAATATTTTCACCCACTGCTTATAAACTTCAGCGTAAATAGGCTTACCCGTTCTTAACCAACGGAATTCAAGCACCGTGAGCCAACTGGCAAGACCGATAGAAAAAGCGGGAAAGACAATATGAAATGAGATCACAAAAGCGAATTGGATACGCGCTAGCATCAGCGCATCAAGCTGGTCAATCATAAACGTAGCGAACATAAACGGTTACCCTTATCTGTTAGCTGAATAGCGCTGGCTTCCATAAAACGCTTAATGAACTGTCCGTAATGACTCACAAAGGTAGGTGACCGTCGTTACGGACAATAGCTTAGTGTTAAATAGCCAGCAACATTGGAGATAAAGTGCGGCTACGCTAACAACTGTTTAGCTGGATTGAATAACTTATATCCTTATAAATTAATATATTATTGTCATTACTATAAGCGTATTATGCGCCTCCCTTGATACGCAAGCAAGCCGCTCAACGGCTCAGTCACATATCTGGTCGTGACTTAAATAGGCTAAAAGCCCCTCAGAAGCTTGAATTAATAGTAGGAAAAACTGACCTTTTATTCAATGGGTATTGGAGTGCTTTAACGGGATTACAACGTAACGGCTAAGCGTCGCTTGTGAACCGTTTTAGTAACGGCTTTTACTTAGTGAGCCGATCAGCCCGCTTTTTCCCCTTTTTAGTGTGTAACCCAATTAGTATGTGACCCAAGCGCACCTTACTCCTGTAATTGCTGATGTAAAATTCGACGTAAGGTCAAAATCGTTTGTGGATTGGTTTGAATACTGTGACCACCGTTAATAACCGTCTCAGAGGCAGCTCCGTCAAGATGGGCGCTAGTATAAGGGACGATACCATCTGATAACCGTTCCGTCAGCGCTTGGCTAATATTCTCATCAACCGTCACAGCAGCGATCAGGGGTTCAGCGGGAATTTTTGCTGTGTCTGAGGTGTCGCTTGTATTGGTAGTCTCTTTTTTATCTTCTTCTGTGGCTTGCGATAAGTCAATTTTTGCACCACTAGGCTGTAGTTGGGCCAGTCCTTTAGTGATATCAGCATCGTTATTGGCGATAATCGAATGATAGGTAATGCGTTCATTGATGGTGATGTCTTTCGTCAACTGTATAAAAGAAGACTTGTCGCTTAGTTGGCTGGCGCCATTTTGTAAGTATAGCGCCCCCAATGGGTTTTGCGCCAAATCGCCTTGTGTGGCAATCGTTGCTAAGTTATCAGTGACCGTCTTAACCAAGCCGACTGGCAAGTACACAATGCGGCGCAGTGCGCGTGTGAACCAGCGGTCTGCATAGTCAGTGCCACGAAAAGGGGCAGACAAAAAGACAGCTGTATCTACTTGCGGTAGCGCTTTTAATTCGAAACGCTCTTTTAGCTGTTCTTCGGCAAACGTTTCTTTGAGCGCGTTCCGAATCCTACGTTTTTCACTACTAGAAAATAGGGGTTGATCATCGAGCTTATCGAAGTCCTCGACCAAGTTGTCATCGGACAGCATCATACGAGCAATAATAGCGCCCATACTGTGACTGACAATCACACTGTTTTTGCTAGCGCGGTTTTGTCCGTTGGGGTCAGTTTGCTGGTAAGTGCTGTTAATCAAGCGTTGAATTTGATAACGGTTTTCTAAAATAGGTAAATTGGTTGGATAAAATATTTGCCAGACTTGATAGTTCTCCCGCAATTTATCATCATTAAGAATATCGTTGGTCAAATTGACCCAAGTTGCGGGACTAGAGGCCAAGCCATGCAGCATAATAATGACGCGCTTATTGGGGTCATAGGGTTCAAGCATAAACAATTTGGGCAGCCTTTCCTCTGGCTGGCGCGTGATTAAATTCAAATAGCCCACGCCATCTAGCTGGTTCTCTGACAGCCATAAACCGTAACCTGCAGAAAAGTTAGCGGCTAGTGGGTAGTCATTATTCAGGATGCGCACACTTTCACTTTGATAGGGGTTATACAGATGGATATCGAGTTGACGACTGCTCAGGACATCCAGCACACTATCGCCGCTTGGTTGAATAAGACCAGTCAACAGCAAGTGCCCAGTAGGATAGATGCGTGAACTTGGCTTGCTCTCATCTGTGCTGGCGTTGTTTTTTTCACTGTTTAATCGACCTGACAATGACGATATCAATAACTGGCGGATGGTGGTGGTGTAGCGGTCGTCTAATGAGGCGACCAAACTGAGCCCTAAGCCTGGTCGTTTACTGATGGAATTAAGCCCAGAGAGACGCAGCTCGTAAGTCGATACCAAATCTGCCAACGCAGAGATTTGCTTACGTGCATTTTGCAGGTAGTTGTTTTCGTTTGGCAAATAAATACCGAGGTCATAATCGTCGACTTGTACCTTCATGACTTTGACTTGGTCGGTCGGCTGGCCTTTTTGCGGTGAACGATTGGCAATAGCCGCTTGATTATTATCGTCAACGCTGGCGGCTGTGGTGGGTAGATATTCTACTTTTGTGCCACCCATTAATTTATTGGATCCATTGGTTGATCTATAAAGCTGGGTAATAATGTCATTGCTGGCGGCATTATAAACATCTTGGGTTTGAATATCGTTATCGGTTGGGATGCGGTTTTGCGCGTGAGAGTCGCTATGGTGCTGGTCAGCTCCTTCAAAATCATGGTTCAAGCTGTCATAGAACAAATAGGTATAGCTGGATTTGACAGCATCAAACAACCGTTCTTGATAATTGGTTAAGCAACGACTGGTGTTTTCTTGCTGCGTTTTAGCCGCGCTGTCACTTAGTGGTGCATTGGCGTAATAAGGGTCAATTGGGGGACGGGCAAGCGCATTACGGCAGTTTTCCGAATCAGCAAGCTGGCGGGCTTTTGTATAATGCAATTCTGCAAAAATCGCGAGTGCAGGTCGATAGTGTTTATTCAGCATACTGTCCGTGAGCTGAGTCAAGCATAAGTCAAATTGCTGCATACAGGCTTGCTCATTGAGGCCTGCTGATAGCAGTGCTGATGCTGTATCGCTGCTAAGCTTATTCTCCGTGACGATGTTGCCGCGCTGGGCACTAATGGTCTTCGCAGAAGCCTGTTTATTGACTGAGACGGTACTACACGCAGTCAGTAACGCTGTCGCTACTATCAACGCGACTAAAAGGATAGACGGGGTTTTTTGATGAGTGGGCGTTACCACATGTTTGATAGAGCTAGCGAAGGTCATAGGTCAGTCCAGTAAACGGTAGTCATGATGGTATGATTCATTAAATGAGCAAGGACAAGAATGAGTGTAGCGTAACTTTCAATATTAGACTATGTTATTTAACTGAGTCGACGAAGCGTTGTTATCCAGCAGCTTTTAACCATCTTGTAGCAGATACCAAAAAGCGCCGCCTTTTTATATTGAGATGTGATCAACATAAAACGACGGCGCTCACCTTTACGTTTGAACTATCTACCACTCACTATTATTAATAAGTAAGCATTAGACAGTGGGTTTGACGTTGATGTTAGGAGCGGGTATATCCCAAATATAGAATTTGCCCTCTTCGATGAGTTTGATTTGCTGACGAATAGTGTCATTGTTTGGATTTTTTTCTTCAAGGCGACGCAGGCGCTCTAGTGCGTTATCGCGACGATCACTTAACAAATCTGATTGGGCCAAGCTTTGCTCGGCTTCTGTGTAGCCTAGAGATACCGCACGATCTAAGTACTTTTGACCTTCTTTAAAGCCGCCGCCTTCTGATAACATCATGCCATATAAAAAGTTGGCTTCAGCACTATCGGGTTGAATTTTGATGGCGCGGTCAACATACTTTCCGCCGCGTACCGTATAGTCTGAACCCAAATCTAGGTTACGTCCCATGCCATTAAGCTTGGCGGCACGAAGTAACACGTCATAAGAGGCGTTTGGCGACTGCGCATAAGGTTCAATCCACTCCGCCAACACTTTGATTTTTTCACGTGTGTAGTGCCGCTGAGAGCGGTTAGGGAAGTTTGGTGGATAGTGGCGGGCATTAGGGGACACATCTTTGATGAAATCATCAAGAAGGCTCACATCCAGCTTATCGGTGCCAAGACCTTTTTGCTGCGGGATCAGTACCGTTGGCACAAAGCTCACGTCCGACAGTTGCACTTGCGGCGTTGGGATATTTGTAAGCTGTCCGCTGCGCAAATCAATGCCAGCCGCCGTCATTGGACCGGGTTCATAGACACGAGTCGTCCCTGTCAATTCAGGGGTCGCGACAGTGGGTGCAACTGCCTGTGGCTGCGCCGTACTCATAGAGGCACGGGTCGGCTGACCACTACTTTGTGGCGCAGTGCTTTGTTGAGGGTTGGCGATTGCGGCATTAACTTGTGAGTTTGATTGTGACATTGCTGGCGTGTTTGTTTGCCCCGTACTAACAGCAGTGTTAGGTTGAGCGAGGCGAATCACCCGCTTGCTTGAGTCTATGGCACTCGGGACAGATGTCGCTGTAGTATCAACTTCAGCAGCATTGACAGGCGTTGATAGTAGCATGGCACACGCTGTCGTAAGTGCTGTCAGAGTTGCCAGCTTAGGCGCCTTAGTAGACAAGCTGCTAGAGCGTATCGATTGGGTAGTGGCTTTCATAAAAATCGTTACCTTATTTAATCGTTATTTAGTAATTGACGGGTAATGCGGTGATGTCTATGGTGCAAAATCGTACAAATTTTTAATACCCTAGCAAATTAAGCTTAATGCCATCAGTAGTAGGATTGTTAATAGGAAACCTTAAGCGAAGTTATGAGTCTCAACAGTATGAGTAACACAGCTAACATAATGGCTATAATAAAACTCACTACTGCAAAATCAGCCATTATAAATGGTAAGCGGTGGCCTTCATGCGGTTGGCCATCCAGCGCATGGTCTGACGGACAGGTGGTGACAATGCAGCACCGCCACTTGCAAGTGCCAGCTCACGATGATGCAACTCTTCGACATCCATTTGCGCCAGTATTTCTTTTGAGCGTTGATCGTGTTCAGGTAGCTGTTTGATGTGATCTTGCAAATGCTCGCTGACCTGGGCTTCTGTCTCTGCGACGAAACCCAAACTAAACTCATTAGAGATAGCACCCGCTACCGCACCCAGGCCAAAGGACATGCCATACCATAAAGGCGTAAAGACACTGGCGTGGCTGCCAAGCTCATCTAAACGCGTCTCACACCACACCAAATGATCGACCTCTTCTTTGGCGGACTGTTGCATGGCTTGCTTAACGCCATTGTCCTTGGCAGCAAATGCCTGCCCATGATAGAGGCCTTGCGCACATACTTCGCCAGTGTGATTGATCCGCATCAAACCTGCGACATGACGTGCCTGCGTAATGGTAAGCTCAGGAATCTCGTCACTAGTCACGGGAAGGGGGCGAGTGCTGGGGTTTGAATGTGGCACGACAGCTCGTAATGCCTTATCGACCCCAAGCAACAATTGGTCGATTTTGGATAAAGGACGCAGGGCCATAATTCACTCCTGATGGGGTTGAGTACGCTTAATAAAATAAGGATAGAGACTACTGCAAAGCAATTATTGTCATTGCCTCACACACATTACTATAGCAAATAATCTAAATTATCAGCACCAATATTCGTGGCTCAATGGCGCACTTTTAGCTATTTAAACTATGGAACGATGTCGTCATGCGTTTGCATAACGGCATTTTTAACATGTTTATGGAGCTTGGTATATAAAAAAGCGCCAAAGGCGAGATTAAGCACGCCTGTGACTAAAAATAGCTGCGGTAGGGTTAACCCTAACGTATTTAGCACAACAATGGCAAAAATCGCTGAGGTGACCATAAATATCGCATTGAAAATGTTATTGGCACCAACGATACGGGCGCGATGGCTCCTAGGCGCATACGCCTGCATAGAGGCATACAAAGGCACAATGTACAAACCGCCACTAAATCCTAAAAAGAACAAGTCAGCAAAAACACGCCAGCTACTATTCATCGCAAACAGCTCACCGACTCCGAGTAGTGTGGCGTTACTCACGTCAATGTTGAGACCTGATAGGGAAAAATACAAATCAATCGCAAAGATGCTCAATCCGGCAATACCAAAAGGTAGTAGACGTAGGCTGACTTGGTTTTTGGTCAATGATTTACACAACAAAGAGCCAATTGATACGCCAACAGAAAATAAGGTCAGTAGAAAAATAACCACTGATTCATCACCATGTAAGATGACTTTGCTAAATTCAGGCGTTTGCGTCAAAAACGTCGCGCCATAAAACCAAAACCAGCTATTGCCAAGGATGACAAAGAATAAAAAAGGCAGAGAGTACAAGTAGCGTATGGTAGTGAGACTGGTGGTGATGATATTCCAGTTGATTTTTAGGTGAGGCTGCACCGCTGGCATCATAGGAATGTAACGCGCCGCTAAATAGCCCAAAACCGCGATGATCAACACAGTCGCACTGATCCAATATAATGATTGCGACAACTGGGTTAAAACACCCGCGATGATCATCCCGAGGAGGATGGCGAGGGAGGTGCCCATTTGAAACAAACCATTCGCTCCAACCAGCTCGTCTTCTTTCATGGCTTGCGGCAAGTAAGCATATTTTATTGGACCAAAAAAGGTCGAGTGCGTACCCATTAAAAACAGTGCTACAAATAGTAGTCCATACCATTCAAAGACGAAGCCAACCGCGGCGATTGCCATAATGATTAGTTCAAGCAACTTGATAAATTGCGTTAGCTTCGACTTTTCAAACTTATCAGCAATTTGACCTGCTAATGCCGAAAACAAAAAATAGGGCAATATGAACAACATCGCAGCTAAGTTGTTTAAAATGCTAACTTCCATACCCAGCTGACTGGCAGCAGTGTAAGTCAACACCAAAATGAGTGCTTGCTTAAAAACGTTGTCATTAAACGCACCCAAAAACTGGGTAAAAAACATGGCACTAAAACGGCGGTGCTTAAATAACTGAAACTGGTTGGCCATGAAAATTCCTACAGATGAGTGGCGGCTGGTAGCGTAAAGAAGAGCGCCTAGTACGGCTGTTAAGGTAAAGTGAATTATCAACAGTATCAAAAACTTATCGAAATATACCGTAGGTTTTATCACTGTTAAGCCGTATAATAGCAAGGCTTAGGTAAAAATACATGCGGCCGATGCTATGATTTCATAATTAACTAAGTTATGATTTGTAAATTTTAAGTGGTTGCGTCATAAGGTCTGTGCGGTGGCGAAGGGCTGCTATCACTCAAGTCTGGCAGTCTGCGCGCCTCTAAATAGAGCGCGAAAATCTGTGCTACTGATGCCCTTATCCAAGCAACGTTACGCCCCATAAAGTCACAACCCATAATTTTAGTCAACTGCTATAAGTTTATTCACCGGTAAGACTTGGCGATAGCTATCGTCCATGTATTGTGCCGCGTGAGGTGATAGGACATCAACATGAAAAACCAGCCTTCAACTCTAGCGAGCAACATATCGGTTCAGCAGCGCAATACTAATAGCGTACAGAGTGAAAGCCACACTCGTACTACCGCCCCGCGCACTCATTTTACCCGCTCAGCGCTTTTTACGGCTTTAGCCACCAGCTTAGTAGGTTTTGGCATTGCCCCCGCGGCGTTGGCTGATACTACTAACAGTGGCAATACTCCTGATCAATCTATGACAAATCAGGTAGCGCCTAATCAAATAGTAGCTAACCCATCAACCTCGCTTATGGATGATGATACCCAGCTTGATAGGGCGCTGGACGCACTCCACCTAAAAAAAGCAGTAGAGCAAGGCATTATTGAGCAGTCCGTATTGGATGACTATAGTGAACAAAGCCTAGGGATTAAAAAATCAGACACGCCATCTCAGAACCTAGCGCCGTCTCAAGCAAATGCCAAAGATGAATTTGATACCAGTGAAGATATCAATAGTCCAAATAGTGCTCAGCTGAATTTTCCTAGTAGTATCAATGAGGATTTGTCACAACAAGCGGCAGCGGTTCAGCAGCAGGGCTATCAGATGATGACGCCCGAGCAGATTGATCGTGAGCTGGCTGCCATGGATCTACAGAATGCTCAAGATATCAATAACATCGGTAATGTACCTAACGATAGCGATTTTGATACGCCTATCGCGACGCTAAATGATGCGACGCCGCCAATTGGCTTGGATGTGGAGCTAGACGCCACCAATCTGCCTGCTCCTAGCAATCTTGATACCTTAGGTAGGAATGAGACAGACGCCGAAACTGCTGAGATTATGTCGCGCCCGATTAATGTGAGCGACGCTGTCAGTAGTGGCCGTGTGGATGACGCAGGTGACAACAGTGGTGAGATGGTAGCGAATGCCAGTACTGAGGACGATACGCCGTCAGACGTCATCAATCCTGATGATTATTTGCCCGATTATCAAACCGAAACTCAGGCCGTCAATCAAAGCCTCGAACAAGCGAGTAAGCCGAAGCCACTCGCTCGTAATAGTAGTAATATCGTCAAACGCCTCTATAACCGCTTGTTTAATGGGGGTGCGATGGCGCTGCCGCACGTAGAAACCACGGTTTATTTACAGCAAGAGGCGTCTGCAGGAACGGTCAGTGGTCAGCCAAATTTAATTAAGGCAGATAATGACGTTCAGCCCATGAAAAACATTAAAGCGGCACTTGATGATACGACGGTTCAATCGGTCGTTGACTTTACGGCTGCTTTGCCGCGGTTACGTGAAACAGCGTTAGATGCTGCCAAAGCCGTGGGTTATTATGATGTGACGTTACGTCTACGCCAGCCTAATCGGGACACGATTGACGTCATTATTGAAGAGCTGGGCGAGCCTGTCCGTGTGGATAGCCGTATTGTTGACATTCGCGGTGAAGGCAGTGAGCAAGAAGAGTTTGTCACATTGGAAGAAACGTTACCGCCACAAGAAGGCGATATCTTTAATCACCGTGTCTACAAAAACAGTAAAGCTGCGCTTGAGTCACTGAGCAACACGTACGGTTATTTCGATGAATATTGGCTCAACAAATCCGTTGATATTATCTTGCCAGACAACACAGCGGATGTCTCTTTGGTCTATAACACCGGCGATCGCTATGAATTTGATGAGGTTGTCTTCTTTACTTATGACGAAGAAACAAACACACTGACTCAAGACCCTGATAAGCTGCCCGTTGAGCTATCGCTACTACAGCAGTTATTTGACTTTGAGCCAGGCGATCCTTTTTATCGTCCCGCTGTTACCAAGTTTAGCAATGATTTGTCCGCGACGCGTTACTTTAATACGGTCAACGTTGAGTCGATATTACCGCCAGATGAGCGCAGTGAAGCCAGTACATTGGATTTTGATAACGCCCCTGCCATAAGCAATAACGAGCTAGATGATGATATCAATAACGCTGGCGTGACAGACACGACTGGCAGTAACGAGGACGAAAGCTTAGCAGCAATCAATGATCGTCGTAACAGCAGACAAGACAGTACGAGTGACAATACCAATAGTGACGAGGTTGTTGCAGAAGGTGAAAGCAGTCTTGATACCAATAACACAGAGACAGTCAATGCCGCCGATATTGCCGCTATCGAGTTTGAGGCTGATGAAGAAACGCTTGATAAACTGCAAGCCATTAGACAAAAGGCAGAACGCTTAAGCAACTTGCCAAATGATCGGGTATTGGATGAAAAAGACCAAGAGGCGGATAATCTTTTAGGCAAAATTAGCGACTCAATCAGTAACATCGCTCAAAAAATATTCCCCGACGAAGAAAGTATCCTTGCTGATGAAAACTTTGTACCACCAACGCTGGCAGGACGTAAAACCCCGCAAGAAGTAGCAGAGAGCAAAAAAGTACCGCTGTATGTCTTTGTATCGTCCAGTAAGCCACGTGATGCCCAAGTTGGTCTTGGTTATGGTACAGATACGGGTGTACGAGCCACTGCGAAGATAGATTATAATCTGCTCAATCGTCAAGGTTATCAAGCAGGGGCAGAAACCGAAGTCTCAAGAATTACTAAAAATGTCACCGTCTACGCCAGTCGTCCTTGGAAGCATCCGCTTAATGATACATTAGAAGGGCGTCTGACCTATGAAGAAGAAGTGATCGATCAAGGCGAAGGTAACTTTGATTTGTCTACCAGTACCTTAAAAGCAGCCTTGGCACGTAATATACGCCGTGAAAGTGGTTGGAATCGCAGCTACTCTGTACGTTATCGTTTGGATGAACTGGAAACGGGCGTCGATGAGACGGAGTTAGATGATTTGCCTATACGCTTTACCTCCTCCAAGCCCAAACAGCAAGCGCTGCTATTTGGTTACGGTATAAATAAAACCGATGTGGATAGTGCGACTAACCCCACTCGCGGGATACGTCAGTACTATGCCATTGAAGCCGGTGCCGATAAGGCTCTTAGCGACACTGACTTGGCAATCGTTCGCGCGGGTGTGAGTGGTATTTATAGCTTTGGTGAGGACAAAAAACATCAAGTATTGGGCAGTGTGAATGCAGGTTACATTTGGGCCGATGATTTTTATGACGTGCCTTACAAGTTGCGTTTCTTTGCAGGCGGGGATCAAAGTATCCGCGGTTATGACTATGAAAGCTTATCACCACTAGATAAAGGGTATCTCACTGGTGGGCAGGTCCTCGCCGTTGGTAGTGCCGAGTACAACTATGAATTTAGACCGGGTTTTCGCGGGGCATTCTTCACCGATGTGGGCAATGCTTACGACAAAGATTTCGAAACTGAAACAAAAGTTGGCGTTGGCGTTGGTGTTCGCTGGGCATCGCCTGTCGGTGTCGTGCGAGTCGATGTGGCTGCTGGTGTGACAGAAGACAGTATTCCCGTTAGACTACATTTCTTTATTGGTTCGCCTTTGTAGTTCTTTAATTCAGTCGTGTAGTTTGTTTTGTTTATTATCTATCGTGCCGATTGCTGGTCATCATTCTTTAACGTAGTTGAGTGTCATGCTGACAAAAAATACCCCGCCTAATAACGCACCAGATGAAGATCCAGCACAGCGCGACGCTCGTGCAGTCAGACGTTGGTATCCTTTGTCGTTTTTACTCAAGCTGCTAGTACTGGTCACAATCGTACTGGCGATTATGTTTGCCGTGTTCTTCTATGCGATGGGTACAGAGTCCGGTACTAAATTTATATTAGAGAAAATCAGTGCTGAGACGGGTATTGAGTTTAAATATGGCCGCGGTAACTTACGTGATGGTATTTGGGTTACCGACATTGATATTAAGGCGACCGAAGATCTTGAGGTATTGGTTGATAAAGCCTATGTCAAAGTAGGCTGGCGCGCTATCTTTGCCAAAGAAGTACATTTGCGTGATGCTGACATACAAACCATTGAAATCCTCAATACCAAGCCACCAACGGGTGAGCCGTACGATTATAGAACCTTGCAATTGCCAGTCAACCTGCGTTTTGACCAGGCTAAGATTAAAAAAATTATTTATAAGCAAGTGACTAAAGAGGCGATCGTTGTCCATGATATTGCTGCTCGTGACTTGACGTGGGTCGGTAGTACCGTGACGGTGGGTCGTGGCGATTTACAGTATGCCGATATCGTCAAAATCAATGCCTTACAAGGCGAGATTGATTTACAAGGTGATTATCCACTGGACTTGAGCGCAATTGCCGAGGTCAGTGCGCTAGAAAAAGCCTACATTGACCCGCTAAATATCACCGCAACAGGAACATTAAAACGCACAGTCGGTAAAGTGCGTAGTCGCTACAATGACAGCGATGTCAGCGGTGAGTTCGTCGTGCAAGGGTTGAGTGATGACTCGCCGTTTCAGGCCAAATTGCAATGGGATGATATTTTGATTCCTTATGCCGACAGTCAAAATATCCATCTAAAGAGCGGTACTGCGACGGCAGCAGGGGTGATCTCTGAGATACGTCTGCGTATCAACACCGAACTGACCGCCAAGGATAATATTCCATCCGGTCATTATCAAGGTCGCGGTATCATTGCAAACAGTCAGTTACGCGTCGATCGTTTAGAGGCAGAGGTTCCCGCTGGAAACTTGATACTGCAGGGGATTTTAGACTGGAACAATAGCTTTGATGCAAAGGTACGAGCGACTGGTAGTAATTTTGATATTCGCCGCGCTATTCCTGATCAGTACGCGGATTTTAAAGCGTACGCCCCGCAAAAACTCAATGGCAGACTGTCTGTTCATTATCAGCAACAAAACAGCGCTGGTAACATAGAGATGGATGTAGCCTTACGTCAACGTGATGGCGAACAGGTTAATGCCAATATTGTTCGTGGTAAAACATCAGCGAAATCTACGCAGGTGGCACCTTGGTACATTGATGCGAGATGGCAAAACCTTGTCCGCCAAAATGTGCCGAATGTTGGCAATATTGACAGTCCGCGCGGACAAGCGGAGGTCATCGTTCGTGGTTCACGGCTATCTGTCGATGCCAATGCGGTTATTAATGAGCTTAACGCGGCACCCAAAGGTAACTATGACGTACGCGTGCGTAAAAACGGTGACACCATCGATATTAATCGCCTAGATTACGAAGGAATCGTCGGGAACTTGACGGGAACTGGGCAGATTCAACTGGCGAATAAACAGCGGCCGCTGACTTGGCAAATTGACGCTCGTACCGATGGCTTACTTCCCAAACAATATCGCAGTGACTTACCGCTTGAGCGTTTAACGGGAAGGGTCAGCGCTCGTGGTCGTTTGCTAAACATTACCAAGAATGGGGTGAGCGGTCAGCGTCATATTGTTACTTTGAGTGAAACGGATTTGCAGGCGCAACTTGATGACACGCAAGATAGCCGCACGATCGGTATTACTGGTAGCGGTGATGCCAGCGTCAACATGATTGGTGGTGAGCTGTCTGTGTTTGACGCGCGTTTCGATGGTCAGATTGATACAGCGGAGGTGCCAAAAGGACAGCTTTCGATCGATGCCGCTGGTACGCCAAAGCTTATCAGTATTCGTAAATTTAATTACAACGGTGAGGCTGGCGCAGTGAGTGCGAAGGGTGTCATCGATTTGCGTAAAAACATCGGTTGGCGTGTCGATGGTCGCTTTGAGACGTTTAATTTGGGTTATTTTTTACCCAATAACTCAGCGATTATCACAGGTGACCTACAGACCAGCGGTGAGTGGCAAACGCCGCCTAAAGACAGTACCAATACGGCAGGCAAGCTGCAACGTTTTTCGGTCAACTTCGATGGGGTGTTAGACGCGGAAGAACTACCAGCAGGTGAGTTAATTATTGATGCCAGTGGTGACGCTCAGCTGTTTCGTATCAACCGTTTTAGTCATGTAGGCGCGGCGGGCAGTATTAATGCCAAAGGAACCGTTGATGTGAGCCAAGGCATTGCTTGGGATATCAATGCCGTGATGGATCGTTTCAATGTAGGATATTTCCTAAAAGACACGCCAAGCCTTATCACTGGGACCATTAGTACGAATGGACGCTGGACTGACTCGCAGCAAGTTATTAATATTGAGCAGATTAACCTAAGTGGTAGGTTAAAAGGTCAACCGCTTAGCGCGAAAGGCAGTTTGGCGGCGAAACTGCGTTTGCCAAAAGACTTAGCAAGCTACTTTAAACGTCTCCAAACGCAAGATGCGCAGGCGCAGTATAAGCAAGTGAATGCCTTAATCGACAGTTTGAACGCTGACAATCTCGTGCTGCGTTGGGGTGATAATTATATAACAGCCAATGGCAATGCCAGACAATTACAAACCAAAATCAATATCACCAGTCTGGATCAACTCTCAGACAAACTGGCGGGTAAAGTAACGGGCGGCGCGACCTTAACGCAACCAGCCGGACAGGCATTACCAACCATTTATATCGATTTGGTCGGTGAGCGTATTGCGTTGCCAGGTTTTATTTTGCGACAGGGCCGTGTGCGCGGCAAACTGGTCAATTTGGCAAACAGTCCAAGTCAGCTCATCGTCACCGCTGAAGGCTTAGATGCGGCAGGGCAAAGTTTTGAAAGTGTGGAAGCCGTCTTTAATGGTACTGAACAGGCACATGTGGTCGATCTTAACGTTGCCAATGAGCAGCTCGATATTAGCGCACGGCTGAAAGGTGGCTTTAACCGAGACCAGCTTATTTGGTCGGGTGTGATTGGCAAGGGCCGTATTGAATCCCAGTACGCGACCTTAAAACAGTTGCAGCCTGCGCAGTTGATTGTAAATTTACCTAATAACCAAAGTGGCAATAATAGTGACTTAAAGGTACAGCTGGCGGCACATTGTTGGCAGGCAACTGACCAATCCGGCAAGCTGTGCTTACGCGAAAACTTAATTGCGTCACCCGATAAAGGCGATATCAATATTGCCGTGCAAAATCTGGATACGTCATTGTTCTCGGTTTTTTTACCCAAAGACATCGATTGGCACGGCAAGATTAATGGTAAAGCTATTGTGGGCTGGCAAGCGGGACGTCCACCAACCATCAATATGACGTTATACTCGGATAATGGCAAAATTGGTTTGATCCAAGATGGCGATAGCGCGCCTGTGACCTTGCCGTATAAGCGTGTGTCACTCATTGCCATGTCAGTTCCTGAGGGTATCAAGCTGCGTACAGACATCAATACGGGTCGCGGTGCTCGTGGTTATGCTGAAGTGGTCGTTGATCCTTATAAGACCCCGAAGCCAATTTCAGGTGCGTTGGTGCTAAATGAGCTTAATCTAGCGATATTTAAGCCTTTCTTTCCAGGTATGCGAGTGCTAGAAGGTAATGTCACCATGGCAGGTGGACTGGGCGGGACATTAGACAAGCCGCAGTTCTACGGGAATGTGAAGCTCGTTGATGGCCGTATCGCGATGCTTGATCTACCAGTGAATTTAACCAATGTGAATACGGAAGCTAAAATTCGTGGTACACAGGCGACCATTGATGGAAGCTTTGACAGTGGTACAGGTACAGGCACACTGAAGGGCACCGTGAACTGGCAACAAAAGTTACAGGCCAAGCTTAGCGTGGTTGGTGAGCGCTTGGTGATCACGCAGCCGCCATTATTAGTCGCGGAGATTAATCCTGATATCGATATCATCATACGTCCAACTGACCGTTACGTCAGTATCAAAGGCGCCGTGAGTGTGCCTTCAGCAACCATTCGTCCACCAGAAGCCAGTGAAGATATTATCACGCAAACTGAAGATGCAGTCGTGCTTGATCGTCGTCTGATTGGTAATATTGATGAGGTATTGGCGGTCTCAAAACCTTGGTCCATCAATGCAGACATTGGTGTCGACTTGGGTGACAACATAAACTTCCGTGGTTTTGGGGCAGTGATTCCGTTAGCAGGAGCGATTAATGTTACTCAAAATGGAACGGGTGTCATGCGGGCGAAAGGGGTGGTACAGGTATCACGTCGCACCAATATCAACGCCTTTGGTCAGAATCTAGAGCTTAACTACGGGCAAGTACGCTTCAACGGCGATGTCATGAAGCCTAACTTGAGTATTGAAGCGGTTAAAACGATCGATGGCAAAACCGTAGGCGTGCGTGTCAAGGGCAGTACCGAAAATCCAAATATCACGGTCTTTAATAATGCAGGCCTGACTCAACAGCAAGCCATGAATGCGCTAGTTACAGGGCGAATCAATAACAGAAGCGCCACACAAATTAGTGAGCAGGGCTTTAAGTCGCAGGTCACCAATAACTTAGCGGCAGCTGGACTGAGCTTTGGTCTGAGTGGCACGCGCAATCTAACCAATCAAATCGGTCAAGCTTTTGGCTTTCAGAGTTTAACGGTGGATGCCTCAGGGGGTAGCGAAGATACCAATGTCAATGTCACAGGTTACGTGAGTCCTGACTTATATATTCGCTATGGCGTGGGCGTTTTTAACGCGCAGAACAGCCTCTCTATTCGCTATCAGCTGACACGCCGCATCTACATTGAAGCCACGTCAGCGGCAGAAAACGCAGTGGATGTGGTCTATAGTTGGCAGTTTTAAAAGATATACCTAGATATTGACGACACCTAGAATTGAGAGATTAAATGCGCCGCTCATAACTGGTTTCCAATAAAAAAACGCCTTTTAATGAAGGCGTTTTTTTATAAGAGTGCTGACGTTATTTTCTACTTATTTAGTCAAAATCAAGCGATTATTACGTGTTAAACGTAGACGATACTCTTCACCTTCATGTTCAATACGCACTTCTTTGGTGAGTGCAAACAGATGCTGCGATTGTAAGGTAGGTAAGCGGTTTTCACGGCAATTTAAATAACGAGAGATGACCATGCTCATGGTAAATTCCTTTTGATAAAAAGTGGCTGAGTGAAGGAGCAATAGAATGACTGCCTTTTAACGATAATAATTATCATTTACATTTAAAGATTTTGCAAGCTAATTAATAAAATAAATTGCAGTCATTGTGTAAACTTATCTAAAGCAAGCCTGATACCGCCCTTATAAGTCATATTTTTTATCACAATAATGGATAAACCATACGTTAACGTGAATTTAGTAGCTCTTTTCACCTTATAAAGTGAGAAGACAGCAACGTCATAAAAATAGCAATAAAGGATCTTCCTATGCCAAGCCCATCAAACCATTCAACCATCTGTGAGAAGGCGACTGTCGTCAACGTCGCGGTGGCAGTTATTCACTATAAAGACCAGTATTTGCTTGGATTTAGAAACGCTGCGCAACATCAGGGTAATCGTTATGAGTTCGTAGGCGGTAAAATAGAGGCGAGTGAAGATGCAAAGCAAGCAGTTATCCGAGAAGTCGCTGAAGAGACAGGGTTTGCCATTCATGAGAACACGATCGTGAAACTTGGTCGCCTACATCATGACTATGGCGATAAGCAAGTGAGCTTACAAGTTTATAAGATTGAGCTAACAGCGCCGCAGTATGAGCAGCACAAGCACTGTCAATACGGGCTAGAAAAGCAGGCGCTGACGTGGGTAACTAAAGCGGATTTATTGGCCGAGAAATATGACTTGCCAGCTGCCAACAAGACGATGCTTGAATGGCTAAAATTGCCAGAAAATATAACGATTACTTATCCACTGTCACATTTTGATGACCATTCTGACCCAGCGGTAGCGTGGCTGCAATGTCATCAAGAAAAACTAACAGTCGCAGCATGGGTGTATGTGCGAACAAAAGAAGCGGGCACAGAGAAGCTTATTGCGCAGTTAACGCGGGCGCGTCCAGATATCCATGTGATTGTCCCTCATCACGCCGATAGCCAGTTTTTAGGCACTGATACTCACGTTGTTGCTCATCATTTAACCCATACGGCATTGATGCAATGGTTTAATGATGCTCAGGAGGCTGCGATGCCTGACCAAGGAATCTCAAGCTCTCATCCATTAATCGTCAGTTGCCATGATGCCGACAGCATTACAGCAGCTAATAAACTTGCTAGAGCTCGATTGCAGCAACAATTACCTCCAGTAGTTGGGGCTTTCTTATCACCTGTGTTAGCTACCCAAACCCATCCAGATGCTGTCTCACTTGGTTGGGAGACATGGTCCGCATTGGCACAATTGTCTGATATACCGATTATCGGTTTGGGCGGATTATCACCGACACTAATTGATCAAGCAATCTCATACGGCGGGGTTAGTGTGGCTGGTATTCGTCAGTTTCTTTCATCACAAAAACCTAAAGCGTAACGGCTGGTAGACATAACCACGCTAGCCGCGACAGTGCGATGGGGTATTGAAACTCAGCAAAGCAAATAACTGATTTTGAACATATTTATCCGATGAGTAACTATGTGTTTGTTGGACACCATAAGCACATAATTACTTACAAACCGTTGCGTTTCCCTACATTGCAACACTGTTTTAATAGTCAATCTCCCCTTAATATATACTACCTAATTTAAAGAGAATTGACTCTAATTATGATAAGCAGTTTGCTTATCAAATGCCAATCTTAACCTTTCTAATCTAATAATATTTAAGTTTTGCCGCACAAGCTCACACAGTCAATGCGTTTTGTCAGTAAATAACGCCCATAGATTGGATCAAACGAGTGTGATAAGTAAAGAATTTTAACAGTCACTATTAATATGGTACCCCTATGAAAACCAATAAGTTACCTCAATCAGTATGGTCTGATTCACAGGAAGCTGGTTCTCAGTCTCAGCAGAATAGCCAGTCGAATCGTTATTGCTTAAATGGTAGTAATGGGCGACAGACAAGCTATGCCAGCAACGATGCTAGCTATAACCATGATGTTCCGAATGATAACGACTTAAAACAGGCTGCAAAAAACACCTCCATGCAAGACAGTAATTTTGGCTATAAAAGTGCAAACACTAGCACGTTAAAAACCAAAGAGTCTGGTATGCTTGACAGCACCACTATAAAAAATAAAGGGTCAAGATCCAGCGTCAGCGTTAGTGAAAGCACGGATATTGCTAATGGCTATTACTCTGAGGGCTATAAGCAGGCCACAAAGCTGGCCGAAAAAGAACCCATGCTGTCAGGGTTTTTAGAGGATCATGCAGAGGTGTTACCAAAAAAACTAGAACGAAAAGGAGGACCGGGGCAAAGTATCAGTGCCTCATCAACCGCAACTCACACCTCGTATCAAGACATACCGGAGCGTATATTTATGAATGGACTGATCAAGCACACAGGTATTGCCTTAGCTATTATCATACCGCTAGCAGCATTTTCAGCTTACGCTGCAACGCCGCCGGTTAACACTAGTGATAGTGTGGCGGCTGACGCAACGACTGAGAAAACCACGACAGAAATGCTGTCTATTAAGCCGAGTGCCATCATTCATAAGTCGGCCAGTACACCGACCACTGTGGATCATGTCGATCTCAATAAATACACTGGGACATGGTATGAGATAGGACGCTTGCCCATGTATTTTCAGCGTAACTGTGCTGGTGATGTGACCGCCAACTACACTGAAAAGACAGATGGTTCAGGTATTATAGTCACTAATAAGTGTGTGGATAAAGACGGTTCTAGCATCGTTGCTGAAGGTTTAGCTAAGCCAGTTGATGAATCAGGAAGCAAGCTAAAAGTCACGTTTTTACCTTCTTGGCTACGCTGGTTGCCAGTCGGCCGTGCCGATTATTGGGTGCTAGCACGCGACGCTGACTACAAAACGGCTTTGGTAGGGACACCTGATAAAGAATATCTCTGGTTATTAGCGCGCTCACCAAATGTGACTCAGGAAACCTATGCTAAGTATCGGCAGATTGCCCAACAACAAGGCTATGACTTAAAAGAGTTTAAGTTGACACCGCAAACCAATCAAACGGTGAATCTGGTGCCATAATTGTCTATACCTGCTTAACTGATACGTTAAAGGATGGGCAGCTCTTGATGTCATATCCAAGACTTAAGACAATAAAAATAAAGGTAGCTCAATTGGCTGCCTTTATTTTTATAATAACCAATATAGGCTAATAAAATACCTTATCGACCCTAGCAGATCGGTTATCACTGGCAAAATAAGGCGTTTTAGGCTAAAATCTAGGCAATCTATCTACTCTACACTTTATCACTGACACTAATAGTGTGTGGTTTCCATACTAGAGTAACTGCGCATCACCTATCTACTCTATATTTTTTAAACTTTACTGATCATACATTACCGACCATAAGGATGTTTCTCGTGAGCAACGCTGATACCTTACGCCAACTACATCAAGACCACTTAGGCCACTATAATAATCAAGAGCAACAAGCGATTGAGCTTATGGGGCTATTGAATAAGCTCTACAATGAGCAAGACGTACAAGTGACCTTGTTTGGTGACACGCTAAATACTACCTCAGTTGGTCAAATATTAGCATTACATCAAAAAGTAGCGCTACGTAATCAAGAAGCCCAATCTATCGACATCGCTGCTACTTTAGCGATGGTTAAAACGCTGGCAGAAAATGACAGTCTCCAGTCTGCACAGGTTGATGTTGGACAGTTGATTGCCAATGACACCAGCTTACAAGCGGCCCTTCAAGCGGTTAACATCAGTGAAAGTACGGTGAATCCTGCAACCGATGTTGTGCTATATGGTTTTGGCCGTATTGGTCGTATCTTAACGCGCCTATTATTGTCACAAGCGTCAAGTGCAAAAGGGCTACAGCTAAAAGCCATTGTGGTCCGTCCTGCTGCCGCTGGTGATTTGGCAAAACGTGCCTCATTATTAGAGCGTGACTCAATTCATGGTAGCTTCGCGGGTGCCGTGGTGGTAGATGAAGAAAACAACGGCTTGATTATCAATGGTCGCTTTGTCCAGGTTATCTATGCCAATGATCCAAGTAGCATTGACTATACCGTTTATGGCATCGACAATGCCTTGGTTATTGATAATACAGGCATCTGGAAAGACGAAGCGGGTCTTGGTAAGCACGTGCAGTCTACAGGTGTAAAAAAAGTGCTATTAACGGCGCCAGCTGGTGGCGATATCAAAAACGTCGTGTACGGTGTGAATAACGACACGGTTGGCGATGACACGATTGTGAGTGCAGCGAGCTGTACCACTAATGCTATCACCCCAACTTTAAAAGTATTGAACGATGAGTACGGTATCGAAAACGGTCACGTTGAAACGATTCATTCATTTACTAATGACCAAAACCTAATTGATAACTACCATAAAGCAGATCGTCGTGGTCGTAGTGCGGTCCTTAATATGGTGATCACCAGTACGGGCGCGGCAAAAGCAGTGGGCAAAGCGTTACCAGCCTTGAGTGGTAAACTCACTGGTAATGCCATTCGTGTACCTACTCCCAACGTCAGCTTAGCGATTTTGAACTTGAATCTTAAATCTGCTCCAGAAAGTGCAGAGGCGTTAAACAAGTTCATGCGTAAAGTGGCCAACAGCAGTACTTGGCAGACACAGATTGCTTATACGGATTCGACAGAAGCGGTATCGACTGATTTTGTCGGTGACACGCACGTCGGTATCGTTGATGCACAAGCAACGATCTTGACGGATAATCATGCCATTGTTTATATTTGGTATGACAACGAAGTAGGTTACAGCACTCAAGTATTACGTTTGGCGACACAAATGGCTGGAATTAGTTATACTCAGATTCCAGCATAAAATGCCAAATTTGGCAAAGTGGCAACCTCATAAAATACGGTAGTAAGCGTTAGGTTTGCGCAGATTTTACTTGAGGTTTCTGTCAGAAATTAAGCATAATTTGAAGTGTCATACCAAACACCCGATAGTCCGATTGGTTATCGGGTGTTATTGTCATAATGAATGCTAAGAGCAATGCCATTGCTTGCTGCGTTCACTAGGGCAGCACGATATAGTAACAACCTAAAAGACAGCCGTTGGCTGTACCAGTATATACACTGGATTGTAAATTAAGGAACGTAAGATGCGATTTATTGATGAAGCCGTCGTAACGGTAAAAGCAGGTGACGGTGGTAACGGAATCGCCAGTTTTCGCCGAGAAAAATATGTACCGCGTGGTGGTCCTGATGGCGGTGATGGTGGTAGTGGCGGCGACGTCTATGTCATCGCTGATGACAACACCAACACCTTAGTCGACTATCGCTATACCCGTCGCTATGACGCGATGCGCGGTGAAAACGGACACAGTAAAAACTGCTCAGGTAAAGGCTCTGACGATATTTATTTGCCAGTACCGATTGGTACCACTGTGGTCGACACTGAAACAGATGAGGTGCTGGGAGACTTAGTTGAAATTGGTCAGAAATTACTGATTGCCAAAGGCGGCGACGGTGGACTGGGTAATACGCATTTCAAAAGCTCTACGAACCAAGCCCCGCGCAAAGCCACGTCAGGTTTTGAAGGGGAGTTAAAAATTCTCAAGTTTGAGCTAAAAGTAGTGGCTGACGTGGGTTTGGTCGGTCTACCTAATGCGGGTAAATCTACTTTTATCCGTCAAGTCTCTGCTGCCAGACCGAAAGTTGCTGACTATCCGTTTACCACGCTAGTGCCAAACTTGGGTGTGGTGGATATTGGGCGTCATCGCTCCTTTGTCATGGCTGATATTCCTGGTCTTATTGAAGGCGCATCAGAAGGGGCTGGACTGGGCATTCGCTTTTTAAAGCACGTGGCTCGTACGCGCCGCCTGCTGCACTTAGTCGATGTAAAACCAATTGACGGTAGTGATCCGGTAGAAAATGCTCGCGTTATCTTAAATGAGCTTGAGCGCTTCTCTCCTGAATTGGCCAATTTACCGCAAATTTTGGTGTTGAATAAAATTGATCAGGTCGATGACGAAGATTTGAATGAGCTTTGCACGCACATTGTGGCAGAGCTTGGTTGGACAGGTATGGTTTTCCGTACCGCAACCCTGACTGGTGAAGGCGTGGATGCGGTCAAATACCACTTAATGAATGAAATTGAGCGTGAGCGTGAGCGTGAAATAGAAGACCCGATCTTCGCTGAAGCGCAAAAAGAACGCTTTGAGCGTTTAGAAGCGGAAGTACGTGTAAATACAGAAGCACAGCGTGAAGCGTATCGCGCGGCTCGCAAAGCCCAGCGTGAAGGCTTGGATTTAGCCAATGATAGCGATCTTGATGATGACGATGAAGATGGTGTTGAGGTGGTTTATGTTCCTTAAGCGACCACGCTTGAGCTGATATACTAGAATTTTTTAATTATTCCCCGTAATCAATTCACATGAGAAACAGGAGTTTATATGGCAGGTGACATGGAAAAAACGACCGAAGAAGCAAGGTTTATTAAACAAACTCGCAACTTTGATATTCAGCGCGTTATTGTCAAGATTGGTTCATCGCTGTTAACCAATAACGGCCGAGGGCTAGATCGAACTGCCATATACGAGTGGGCAAAGCAGATCGCTAAGCTACATAAGCAAGGGGTCGAAGTACTGCTGGTATCATCAGGTGCAGTGGCTGAAGGTGTGGTACGCATGAACCTTGATGAACGCCCTAAAAAACTGGCAGCACTACAGGCTTGTGCTTCTATTGGTCAAATGGGTTTGATTGAAACATGGTGGTCAGCACTGATCCAACATGGTATCCAAAGCTCGCAGCTACTGCTGACACATGATGACTTGTCTAATCGTAGCCGTTATCTCAATACGACAGGCGCGCTCACACAATTACTAGAATGGCGCGTGCTACCCGTCATTAATGAAAATGATACCATTACCATTGATGAAATTAAATTTGGTGATAATGACACGTTAGGAGCGATGGCAGCAGCGATGGTTAATGCTGATTTGTACATTATCTTAACGGATCAAGAGGGCGTGTTCACTGATAACCCGCGTGACAATCCTGATGCCAAGATGATTCGTCAAGAGCGTGCAATGGCGGATTATTTGTTTGATATAGCAGGAGATGGCGGAAAGCTTGGACGCGGCGGTATGTTGACCAAAATCCGTGCAGGTCGTCTTGCTGCAATGGGTGGCTGTCCAACCGTGATCGTGAGCGGGGCTATTGACGATGTCATCACGCGCGTGGTGTCAGGTGAAGCGGTCGGTACGCTTTTGACGACCAACGATGAAGACAAAATTATTGCTCGTAAGCAGTGGCTGGCGGCGCATCTACGCATGTCAGGCAGCTTGGTGGTCGACGCTGGTGCAGCAAAGGCGTTGACTGAGCACAATAGAAGTCTGTTACCAGTCGGTGTGGTAGAGGTGCGTGGCGGCTTTGATGAAGGGGATGTTGTAGAGATTATTCATCAGGATACAGGCGAGCGTATCGCAGTTGGACAAGTGAATTTCTCGTCGCATGATGCGCGCCGAGTGGCTCGTGAGCGGACAGAACATTTTGATAAGATCTTTGGTAGTAACGAAGAGCGCGTCGTCATGGTGCACCGTGATAACTTGGCTTTGACAGTATAGTACGTGAATGGTTAAGCAGATTTTCCTGATTGAAATAGCTTATCTATCGTATAGGTAAGCTATTTTTATCCAGCATCACAGCAAATCATACTTATAAAGTCTAAAGCGTCGTATCAGTTAACGCTGTTAAGAACATTCAGATCAGACGTCACTATCTACACGTATAAGCGTTTTTTATTCCTTTATTCAACTTATTTTAACCAGCATAGTATCTATTAAGACGTATAAATACTGTGTTGTTTTGGAGATTTGTACATGAGTGCTTCAGATAATAGTGACTCAATTGGGCAAGAATTTGCGCCGTTAAAAAACGATAGATTGCTACGGGCACTACGCTTTGAGACGATCGATACCACGCCAGTCTGGATGATGCGTCAAGCAGGTCGTTATTTACCAGAATATAAGGCGACTCGCGCTGAGGCGGGTGACTTTATGAGCCTATGTAGAGACACAGACCGCGCCACTGAAGTGACGTTGCAGCCTCTGCGTCGTTACGATTTGGACGCCGCTATTTTATTCAGTGATATCTTGACCATCCCTGATGCCATGGGATTGGGTTTATATTTTGAGACGGGTGAAGGTCCTAAGTTTAAACATCCGATTCGTCAACAGGCTGATCTTGATAGACTGCCCGTGCTAGATGCTAATGACTCTCTTGATTATGTCATGCGTGCGGTGACGAGCATTCGTAAAGCGCTAAATGGTCAAGTACCATTATTTGGTTTTTCTGGTAGTCCATGGACACTAGCGACCTATATGATTGAGGGTGGTAGCTCAAAAGATTATCGTTATACCAAAGGTTTTTTATATAGCAATCCTGATTTTTTACATCAACTGTTAGATAAGTTGGCAACAGCTGTGATTGACTATTTAGATGCGCAAGTGGTCGCTGGTGCTCAAGTCTTACAAATATTTGATAGTTGGGGCGGGGCACTTGGTCATCGTCAATTTATTGATTTTTCTCACGCTTATAACAAGCGCATTGTCGCTGAGTTAAAGGTACGCCATCCACAAATACCTGTGGTGCTATTCACTAAGGGCGGCGGGTTATGGCTCGATGTTCAAGCGGACAGCGAAGCGGATGCTCTTGGCCTAGACTGGACGATGCCGATCGATCGTGCGCGGCAAGTATTGACTGAAAGTCAGCGCCAGTTGACCAAACAGCATAAAAAACTACAGAGTAGTAAAGCGATTCAAGGTAACTTGGATCCAGCAACCTTGTACGGATCACCTGCGTCTATCCGTAGTGAAGTGAATGCGATGCTTGATAGTGCGTATGCTAACGGTGAAAAAACAGGCTACATCGCAAACTTAGGTCATGGAATTACTCAGTGGGTCAACCCTGACCATGCTAAAGTGTTTATTGATGCGGTACATGACTATCAAATCTAAACACTCTAAAATGTAGAAGCGATCACTTTTTGGCTGATTAAGCTAAAAATTGACTTTTATAGCGATTTAGAATGTTTTTACTGAGTACAAGAAAAAAGGCTATCTTATGATTTCAGCAGCGATTGTTGGTGGTACAGGCTATACAGGTGTTGAGTTGATTCGTCTGTTGTCGGCGCATCCTAAAGTCTCGATTGATTTACTAACGTCGCGTAGCGAAGCGGGTACACGCGCTGATGAGATATTTCCAAGCTTACGTGGTATCTCAGATATCGTCTTTAGTGACTTAGGTGATAACACACTTGCTACGTTACAAAAGTGCGATGTGGTATTTTTTGCGACACCGCATGGCGTTGCCATGCAGCAAGCTGAAGCACTCACTCAAGCAGGCGTAAAAGTGATCGATTTGGCGGCTGACTTTCGTTTACAGTCACTGATCGATTTTGAGCAGTGGTATCAACAGTCGCATGCTTGTCCTGAGCTGCTAAAAACAGCCGTTTATGGATTACCTGAAGTCAATCGCGATAAGCTTGCCAGTGCTTTAGTCGTCGGCAATCCTGGCTGTTATCCGACCACGGCTATTTTGGGCTTAAAACCCATAATAGAAGCACAAAATAAGCAGGCACAAAGACTGGTTGAGCCTCGTATTGTCATTGATGCCAAATCTGGTGTTTCAGGCGCTGGACGTCAAGCAAAGCTTGCGCTTAACTATGCTGAAACCACCGATAATTTTAAAGCGTATAGCGTTGAAGGACATCGTCACCTGCCCGAGATTGAGCAAGGCGTCGCCCAGCTGTTAGACAGTCAGTTTACCCATCGCATTCGTTTTTTACCGCATCTTGTGCCCATGATTCGTGGCATGCTCAGCTCTATTCACATGGAGCTTACGGAGGCTGGTGCGGCTATTGATTGGCAACACGTATTCGAGAGTGTTTATGCCTCAGAGCCGTTCATTGATGTGATGCCAAAGGGTATTTATCCCGACACCCGTAGCGTCCGTGCCAGCAATCGCTTACGTATTGCCGTGCATCAAGACAATGAGCGTGCTGAGCTAACCGTTATCGTCGTGCAGGATAACTTGGTAAAAGGGGCGGCGGGCCAAGCGGTACAGAATATGAATGTTATGTTTGGATTTGATGAAACAATGGGGCTAAACTTTGCTCCTATTGTCCCTTAGTACCGGTTCTTATCGCCACTCTATTCACATTTACGGTGCTAGGTATTGATTATAAATTCCGCTATAATAACTTGCCTTTACTGTTAAGAGATACTGTCTAAATGCGTGTTAAGCTCATACTACGCTTTTGCTCACAGCCAGCACGTTCATCGTGCCAAGATTCTGCTTTACCTCTTTTGGAGCGTAGACCACATTTTCTGATTAGTCAGGATTGCCTAGCAAATACGACGGGTAGGGCGCAAAAAGGGGCATCGACACTGGTACTGGCGTTATTTGTCGTGGTCATCCTAGTGACTGCGGGCGTGAGTCTTATATTTGGTCATAAACTGGGGTATCAGCGCGGCTTTCATTCGATGCAAACTGAAACCAAGCAAGCGTTAATCAATAGCACTGAGGCAACTAAAGCGCTAAAAGAATTAAGGCACAGTAATAAAATAGCGACCACTCAAGCCGTTACAGCCAAGCAAGAGCTGGCAATAAGCTTGGCCAATCTAAAAGAGTTGCGTGAAAACCAGCAAGAATTAACGATTGAAAACAAGCAAGTCGCGCAGCTGAATGAACTCTACGCTGATTTCATTAGCCAAAAAGGTGGTATGCCCTTACAAATACTTGGCGCTAAGATTGAACCACTACCTGAGAACGCCTTTGAATATGGTTTTGATATCGGTATGCTGGCAAGTGATGGAGAAGCCAAGCGTTTAAAGCCCACCTTGACGTTACTCAATGACAATGACTTTGTAGAAGTGCCATTAGATCCCGTAACTTACTCCATTGAAGGCATCACTCGTATTCGGGGCCGCTTTATGATGCCCTCAGGTTTTAAACCTCTACAAGTGAAACTGAGCGTACAAGCAGGTGGGCAGAAAGCGGAACAGCTGTATGATTGGAAGCTTGGCGATCGAGTTGATAACCTGCCGTTGTCACTTTTGGACTTGCCGGAAGTCGATGAAAGTCCCATTGAGCCTTAATCAATCATAAAGCAATAATGACATAGTCCTTAAATGATGTTTTGTTCTCTGCGTGGTTTCCTGCCTGTCTACTCTTTCTTACTTCAAAAACACCTGATAACTGTATTTTTATTATGATGAAAAAAATGATATTACAAGCTACGCCAACGGTTTCTGATTGGCACTTCCCAAATATGCCTGCGCATCGTGCACAAGAGGGCGATACCGACGGGGAAACCTCGCCGCAAGCAGATGTATTGGTGGCAGAGCCAGAAGTGGCTAAGCCGCCGATGTATGCCGTGGTTATGTATAATGATAACTATACGCCCATGGAGTTCGTCGTCTATATTTTACAGTCGGAGTTCCGTCATAGTATGGATTCTGCGGTGGAAATTATGCTGACGATTCACAACAGTAGCAAAGGCATTGCGGGTATTTATCCTAAAGATATTGCTGAAACTAAGGCCAAAAAAGTGAACAGCCTTGCCCATCGTGAAGGCTATCCGCTACTGACCCAAATAGAGCCGCACCAAGGCGAATAAAAACATTGTACAGATGTTAATGTGCAACTCTCACTTTGCTTTTGCTTTTGCTTTTGCTTTTGCTTTTGCTTTCTCTGCCTTGTGATATCAAACCATCAGTACAGCTTATAAATAGTTTACCTTGATAGCCAGCTTAATAAGCACTCTGCACCAAGTCCTCATTGATCACATCTTTCTTATAAAACATACTGAATGAATGGCTGTATTATTATCACAACCTTGATTTTCTTCTAATATAGCCTTATATAGTAAGTCACCCCGTTAAGTAGGGGCAGAGCCAGAGGTCTTGTATCACTCCTCTTCTAGTATCGTTTTTTAATAGCATCGATATTCAAGCAGCGTTGTCTTAGAAATTTTTGTTCCGCTCCGTGCTTAAATAAAAAACAGCCAAATTTTTATACCTCCCTTCGTTATCTTATAACCAAACTCTCTTGTATCTACCCAGTTTTCTGAGCGTTGCTGCTCTATTATTTTTGTGTCTATCAAGATGTAATATGCTTCGATACATTTTAGTCTGTGTTAATAGATTGACTCTGCTGAAGTATCGTGTTGAGATAAAGAAAAGAGAATGTGAGTGGTTAACTCTCTTGATCGATGATAAGTAGGTAACCATGCTAGGTAAGCAATGCATGACCAATGTCATTTCATGATACCTTTTAATAATACGGATGTTGCCCTTGAACAATCCATCTGTCGCCCTGATTTACTTACTAACTCATTCATAAAGCTATCAATTATAAAGATAGGTATAACCGTAGGAAGTCGTTATGTTAAGTCGTCATCTTGAAGTTTCTCTACGTTTAGCAATGACGCTTGCGCGCCAAAAATCGCATGAGTATCTCACTGTTGAACATCTACTACTGGCATTGTTAGAAAATACTCACGCTGCCAATACCTTAACTGCGTGTAATGCCAATGTTTCAACGCTGCGCACTGAGCTTGAGGCTTATATTAGTAAGCACACGCCAACCGTCGACGCAGATTCGGAACAATCGCCGCAGCCAACCCAAAGCTTTGATCGTATTTTGCAACGTGCTATTTTCCACGTGCAGTCTATTGGCGGTGGCCGCCTTGTCGAAGGCTCAGATATTTTAGTGTCTATGTTTTCTGAGCATGATACGTACGCGGTTTATTTACTGAAAAAGCAGGGTATTAGCCGTCTGGAGCTAACCCAGTACTTGTCACATGGACAAGATAAAGACGAGCCAGCTGAGCCGCGTGCTTCTATGACTGGTGAGCGCCGTAGTGCGTCAGAGAAGACCAGTAAAGACCCATTGGTAGAATTTGCCACTAACTTAAACCAGCGCGCTGCTGAGGGCAAAACAGACCCACTGATTGGCCGTGCCTCTGAGATTGAGCGTGCCGCGCAAGTACTGTGCCGCCGACGTAAAAACAATCCCTTGTTGGTCGGTGAGCCGGGTGTTGGTAAGACGTCTATTGCTGAAGGTTTGGCATGGTTGATTATCAATGATAGAGCGCCGAAGCCGCTGAATGGTTGTGTCATCTATAGTCTTGATATTGGCTCATTGATTGCGGGCACTAAATATCGTGGTGATTTTGAAAAACGTATGAAGTCACTGCTCGATGCCCTAAAGAAAAAATCTAATGCTATCTTGTTTATTGATGAGATACATATGATTATTGGCGCAGGCTCGTCCATGAGCAGTAATATGGATGTGTCCAACCTAATCAAGCCAGCGCTTGCCAATGGAGAGTTACGCTGTATTGGTTCAACGACCTTTACCGAATATCGTCAGGTATTTGAAAAAGATCATGCATTGTCACGTCGTTTCCAAAAAATCGATGTGAAAGAACCTAGTGTCGATGACAGTATTGATATTTTGCGGGGTCTTAAACCACGTTACGAAGAGTTTCATAACGTTGAGTACACAGATGAGGCCTTGGTCACTGCCGTACAGTTGTCCGCTAAACACATTCATGAGCGCTTTTTGCCAGATAAGGCCATTGACGTGATTGATGAAGCGGGTGCGTATAAACGTTTGGGTGTGATTCCTGATGCCGATGATATTGATGCAGAAGAAAGCTTCATTGCGGATCTAGAACAAGACTTTGACGCCCAGATTGATGAGGATGTTGATAGCGACGTGGCTCATGACGCGACTGATAGTGAAATGCAAGATGAAGCAGATGCGGCAAAAGCCAATGACCGTGCCCAATCGTCTGATGATTCTAAAGCATCTAACGCCAAGAAAAAACCACCGATGAAAATTGATGTGGCAGATATTGAAGCGATCATTGCTAAGCTTGCGCGTATTCCGCCCAAGTCAGTATCGAGTGATGATAAGAGTATTCTTGAGCACTTAGATCGCGACCTTAAGCACTTAGTATTTGGGCAAGATGAAGCGATTGAGACGTTAGCAGATGCGATCAAATTGTCGCGTGCTGGTCTTAAAGCGCCTGACAAGCCCATTGGTTCATTTATGTTTGCCGGTCCGACTGGGGTTGGTAAAACAGAAGTGTCACGTCAGCTAGCCAATTTGCTCGGTGTCGAGTTGGTACGCTTCGATATGTCAGAGTATATGGAAGCCCATACCGCCTCACGCCTAATTGGTGCACCGCCAGGCTATGTCGGTTATGATCAAGGTGGTTTGCTTACTGAAAAAATCAATCAACATCCGCATTGCGTTTTGTTACTTGATGAGATCGAAAAAGCGCACCCTGATGTCTTTAACCTGCTATTACAAGTCATGGATCATGGTACATTGACTGACAATAATGGTCGTGTTGCTATCTTTAAGCAAGTCATTGTTATTATGACAACAAATGTCGGCGCGGATAGCATCAGTCGCTCGTCCATGGGCTTTACGCAGCAAGATCATAGTCGTGATAACACTGAAGCACTCAAACGTGTCTTTACGCCTGAGTTCCGTAATCGTTTGGATGCCATCATTCAGTTCAATCCACTAGACACCTCAGTCGTGGTATCAGTGGTTGATAAGTTCTTGGTTGAGCTACAAGTTCAGCTCGATGACAAACAAGTGACGCTAGAGATTGATGATGAAGTACGCGACTACTTAGCTGATAAAGGCTATGATCGTCTAATGGGTGCACGTCCAATGCAGCGTCTGATTCAAGATGAGATCAAAAAGCCGTTGGCAAGTATGATTTTGTTTGGTGACTTGGTCAACGGCGGGGTAGTACAGCTTACTTTGGCGCCTGAGTCTACCGATGCACAAGATGACGATACGGTAAGTCTTGATAAAAGTAGAGGCAAGCGCTCAGAAAAAGGAGCAGCCGACAGCCGTATTGTGTTGACGGTTGTTGAGACTCATGAGCCCCATCCAGATTCTGAGTCATTAGCCAGCTAAAGCGTCTTATACCAATATTATAAGAACGATTACTACATTATAAAAACGGTTACTGCGGTAGCCGTTTTTTTATTGCTATAATTTAGCCAAAGCTATTATCAAGTTTATTAATCTTGAGTTGCAGCGGTTTTATAAAACATTGATTCAGTGATTCTTATAAAAAGATTCTTACAAAAAAGTAAAAAGGAAACAGTATGGAGTTGTTTGACGAAAAGACGACGAAGACCTCAGAGCAAAAGCAGGCGATTTTAGACAATGTCCGCCTGCCCGAGGATTGGAAAACAGCACTAGCAGAGGAGTTAACCTCCCATAATATGGATGATCTACGGGAATTTCTAAAGGATGCTTATCAGTCAGATGAGAGTATTTATCCTCCTGCACCGCTGATGTTCAATGCCTTTAACTTAACGCCTTTATCACAGGTAAAAGTGGTTATCTTAGGGCAAGATCCGTATCATCGTCCAGGGCAGGCAATGGGGTTGTCTTTTTCTGTGCCCAAAGCCATACCAAAGCCGCCCTCACTTAACAATTTATTGAAAGAGATGGCAGACGATATTGGTATCAAGCCCTCGGCGCACGGCGATCTGACTTACTGGGCGCAGCAAGGGGTTTTGCTATTGAATAGCTCACTGACGGTACAAGAGGGAGCGCCCAACAGCCATCAGAATAAAGGCTGGGAGCAGTTTACCGATGCGGTGATTGATGTGGTTAACGAACAAACAGAGCATACCGTGTTTATCTTATGGGGTAGCAAGGCACAGAAGAAGGGTAAATATATCAACACAGATAAGCACCTGATCTTGACAGCGGTACACCCATCGCCACTTGCTGCTAACCGTGGTGGTTTCTTTGGTACCAAACCCTTTTCTAAAACCAATGACTATTTGCGGCAGCATGGGCAAAAGCCGATTGATTGGCAGTTACCACAGTAAATGATAAACACTCTTCCTTTTAATTTACAGCCGCAGCAATTAATGGCTGACCCGTTAACGCCCTCAAGGCTTGAGAGTTGTACCTTTTGGTCATCTCAAGATGTTAAATGGATGCAAGAAGCTCTTAAGTTGGCCAAACAAGGTGCTGAGCTTGGTGAAGTGCCAGTAGGCGCTATATTGGTACATAATCAGCAGGTTATCGGTCAAGGCTTCAATGAACCCATTGGTCGCCATGATGCGACTGCCCATGCCGAAATTGTAGCCCTAAGGGATGCTTGTGCCCGTTCAAAAAATTACCGCTTACCCTTGCAGACGACTTTGTATGTGACTTTAGAGCCATGTACCATGTGTATTGGTGCCCTGATTCACGCACGTGTTGATAGGCTAGTGTATGCGGCGAGTGAGCCTCGGGCCGGCATGGTGGGTAGTCAGATGGACTTGTCAATACAGCCGTTTTATAATCATACAATCGGCGTGCATCATGGCTTGTGTCGTGAGCATAGCAGTCGGATACTTAAGGCGTTTTTCCGTGAACGCCGACAAGCTGCCAAAAAGAAAAACAACATAAGTAATTAACAAGATATTGGTCTTGTGGCTAGTGATAGGCAGGTTTATTTGCTATAATACTGCACTATTTGGTAGCGAGCTTCTTAATTTGCTGTCAAGTATTTGATCAATAAATGGATATCGTGCTGGTACTAGCCTACAAGCAGCCGTATAAGTACGCCTACTATTAAGTGAGTATTATGACCGTTTCTACAGCTGATAACACTCCACTTAGTAGTGATGATACTAGCCAAGTAAAGCCATTGCGTTATCCTGTTATTTGTATTGATGGGCCAAGTGGCGCCGGTAAAGGTACAGTGACGTGGCGCTTGGCACAAGCACTAGATTATCAGTTGCTAGACTCAGGCGCCCTCTATCGTATCGTAGGTCTCAAAGCGTTTGAAGCTGGGTTGATCACTGCCGATACCAACCAAACTATTGATGAGACAGCGGTATTAGCGTTAACACAAAGCTTAGAGATCGCCTTTGTGCCTAACAACAAGTCAGGACGTGTCGATATACTGGTGAACGGTGAGGCAGTAGGTGAGCAAGTCCGTAACGAAACGGTTGGTGGTTATGCCTCCCAGATAGCGGTATTCCCAACAGTTCGCCAGGCTCTGCTAAAGTTGCAGCAAGATATGGCAACCCGTTCAGGACTCGTCGCTGATGGGCGTGATATGGGTACGGTCGTGTTTCCAGACGCTGATGTTAAGGTTTATTTGACAGCGAGTGCGGAGGCACGGGCCGAACGCCGTGTGACTCAGCTACTAAATGCTGGTCAAACAGCCGATTTTGAAGCGATTTTAACCACGATTAAAGCCCGTGATGAACGCGATGAGAACCGGACAACGGCCCCATCAAAACCTGCAGAAGATGCGCTGCTGCTCGATAGCTCAACATTAGATGCAAATACGGTTTATGAACAAGTTAAAAAACATTGCCAAGATCAAGGTATTTGTTTTAATAGTTAATAAAAACAACATAGTAAGTACTAAAAAGCTTAGCATAGGCGGGGTTTTTAGTATAAAATCATACTGTTAGACTTGAGCTTTTTTCAAACCACAGCGTAGAGACTCAGTTTGACTAAGCAAAAAGAGCTTACATAAGACACTTGTTGCTAGTGAGTTTGTTCAATCATTCGCTTATTAGCAACAAACGTTTTTTTATATGACTGCGTAAGATATAAAACCAGTATTCTCGTTTTATGCAGTCATAAATTTGATCCGTACTGTGCTGGACAGGATACGGCTATACAAAGGTAGACATAATGGAATCATTTGCTGAACTATTTGAAGCGAGCATTGAAGAGCAGGGCCTGGATATCGAGCGTGGCTCGGTTATTACAGGTACTGTTGTGGCCATCGATAGCGATTGGATCACAGTAGATACTGGTCTTAAATCTGAAGGTATCGTCGCTCGTGAAGAGTTTTTAAGCGAAGAAGGCGAACTTGAAGTTGAAGTTGGCGATAGCGTTGATGTCGTAGTTGAAGCGGTTGATAACGGTATGGGTCAAACCCTACTGTCACGCGAAAAAGCCAAACGTGTTGAAACTTGGAACTTCCTTGAAAAAATCGCTGACAACGATGAGATCGTAAAAGGTATTATCTCAAGTAAAGTTAAAGGCGGTTTCACGGTAGATATCGGTTCAGTACGCGCATTCTTACCAGGTTCATTGGTAGATGTACGTCCTATCCGTGATACGACGCATCTTGAAGGCAAAGAGCTAGAATTCAAAGTTATCAAGCTTGATCAAAAGCGTAACAACGTTGTTGTTAGCCGCCGTGCCGTCATGGAAGCTGAAAATTCAGCTGAGCGCGAAGAGCTATTGAACAAACTTGAAGAAGGCATCGAGATCGAAGGTATCGTTAAGAACCTTACTGATTACGGCGCGTTCGTTGATCTAGGTGGTATCGATGGTCTATTGCATATCACTGACATGGCATGGCGCCGTATCAAGCATCCATCTGAAGTTGTTGAAGTTGGTCAAGACCTAAAAGTTAAAGTATTGAAGTTTGACCGTGAGCGCAATCGCGTAAGCCTAGGTCTAAAACAACTTGGTACTGATCCTTGGGACAACGTGGGCGGTACTTACCCAGTGGGTAGCGTAGTGAAAGCTCGCGTAACTAACTTGACTGATTATGGTTGTTTTGCTGAGATTTCTGAAGGTATCGAAGGTCTAGTACACGTATCAGAAATGGATCATACCAACAAAAACATCCACCCATCAAAAGTTGTTCAAGTGGGCGATGAAGTTGAAGTAATGATTCTTGATATCGACGAAGAACGTCGCCGTATCAGCCTAGGTATCAAACAGACTCTAGCCAATCCATGGGATGAGTTTGATAAGAAACATGAGCGTGGTGATAAAATCACTGGTACGATCAAATCAATCACTGACTTTGGTATCTTTATCGGTCTAGATGGTGGTATTGATGGTCTTGTTCATCTATCTGATATCTCTTGGAACGAAACTGGCGAAGACGCTATCCGTAACTACAATAAAGGCGACACTGTAGAAGCAATGGTATTGTCTGTAGATGCAGAAGCCAACCGTATCAGCCTAGGCGTGAAGCAGTTAAGCTCTGATCCATTCAACGAGTACCTAGTCGGTAACGACCGAGGTGCTATCGTAAATGGTAAAGTAAAAGAAGTAGATGCTAAAGGCGCTACTATTGAGCTTGCTGACGAAGTTGAAGCTTATCTACGTGCTTCTGAGATTCAGCGTGACCGCGTTGAAGATGCGACTAAGCATCTGTCTGTCGGTGATGACGTTGAAGCGAAAATCATCAGTGTTGATCGTAAGACACGCAACATCAACTTGTCTATCAAAGCGAAAGACGAAGCTGAAGAGCGTCAAGCGATTAAAGATCTTGGTAGCACCAACACGACTGCAGCAGCAGGTTCTGATGCTCAGCCAAAAACCATTGGTGACTTGATCAAAGAACAAATGCAGTAAGCGATAGATTATTGATATAAAATAATGTGAAAAAAGCGACTCCGGTCGCTTTTTTTGTGACTAAATTTTGATCCGGTGGTTAATCGGTAAGGTTTTTGCCTAAACCGGTAAACTCTTATTTCCATTTACGATAATATCCGCTATCATTTCGTACATTGAGTAACGAGATGTGAATCACAGATTATTTAAGACCGTAGTATTGTTTGAGTTATGAAGTTTTCTTTTTATGATTCTAAGGTACTTACGTGTTTAAAAATAGTTTTTAAAAAATCGCTAATTAAGCGCAGTGACTGAAAAAAAAGTCTGATTCATAATCATCTTATCCAGCAATCAACAAGGCAAGCGTAATAATGCAGCAAACGATTAACAAGTCTGAATTTATTAGTAATCTGAGTGCGAACTGCGAAAATGTGACTGATACCGTGGTCGATGATGCAGTGCGTGAAATATTAAACCTAATGACCCACACGTTAGCCAATGATGGTCGGGTGGAAGTTCGCGGATTTGGCAGTTTTTGTCTACATCATCGCCGTGCTCGCATGGGCCGCAATCCTAAAACAGGAGAAAGCGTACCCGTACCCGCGAAAGCCATTCCACACTTTAAGCCAGGTAAAGCGCTACGTGAAGCAGTCAATGATAAAGTTGCAAACAGTTAGTAGTCATAAGCGGTAATGAGATAAAACCAGTATTAATCTGGTTTATCAGCGGCTTCTGTATGGCTTTAACTTCAACATACAAATGACACTCCAAACCGAGGTATCCCTCTCATGCGATTTTTACTGTTTGTCTTATTGTTTTTAAGCTTTGCTTACGCCCTTGGTTTGGTGTTGGCAAATAATACCGAAGTTGGCGTCAATCTACTATTTTTACAAGCACCTACGATGAATCTAGGGTTGCTGCTGATCCTTTGTCTGATACTTGGCATTATCATTGGTATTTTACTAGCATTGCTTATCTTTCGCGTGCTACAGAATAAGTGGGAAATCTCGCGCCTTCAAAAGGCCAATGCCAATCTGCAAGAGCAGTTGACACAAGCCAATGTCGTTATTGACCGCCAAGCAAATGCGCCTTCGGTAGAGGAAGCGGTTTATGGGGCGACTGCCACTAACGTGCACGATGAAACATCACACAGTCTAGATGAAGGTGCGACCTTAACCAAGAAAAAGCGAGATTATTGATTGGTGACAGGATGAATCAGTTGCTGTGCAGGCGATACATAATAATTTGATAACCTTGATATGAAATGGCACCCCTATGAATAAAACCGTCCTTTCTCCAGTCATAGTCGCGTTAGACAATATGACCATGGAGGCTTCTCTAACTCTAGCTGACCAATTAGATCCAACATTGTGTCGATTAAAAGTAGGTAAAGAGCTGTTCACTCGCTGTGGCCCAGATATCGTTAAATCGCTACATCAGCGTGGTTTTGAGGTGTTTTTGGACTTAAAGTTCCATGATATTCCTAATACCACTGCCCAAGCCGTTTTAGCAGCCGCTGAGCTTGGCGTGTGGATGGTTAATGTCCATGCAAGCGCTGGTTTAGAGGCGATGTCATTGGCAAAACAGCGTTTGTTAGACAATGATCTTAAGACCTTATTGATCGCGGTAACGGTCCTGACATCTATGGATGCGAAAGCGTTGATGCAAACGGGCATCCCTGATCGTTTGGATACGCAAGTGAGTCGATTGGCACAATTGACCAAGCAAGCGGGTCTGGATGGCGTGGTATGTTCCGCTCAAGAAGCTCAAACGCTCAAAGCCCTATGTGGGCCTGACTTTAAACTAGTCACGCCTGGTATACGATTGGTAGAGGATAGTGCTGACGATCAAAAACGCATTTGTACCCCAAAACAGGCGTTGAGCGCTGGATCAGATTATCTGGTGATTGGTCGTTCCATTACCCAAGCCGCAGACCCCGCTGCTAAATTGCAGAAAATACTTCAAAGTATGTAAGTTGTACTTATTATAGAGAAATAAAAGACAGCCTAAACCGCTGTCTTTTTACTTTTTGATGGTAGAGAAAAAGCTGCTACACTACTTAAATTTAGACTGATACCATTCTCGAGAGTATGAGGGACGCCATCAAATACGTTTAACTTCCTAGACGGGAACGTGAGTGATGAAGGTTTTTTTTGATACTCAAATTTTAATAATGACATTATTGGATGACGTTGGACAATATGAAATTACAGATTTTAAGTGACTTACATATTGACAGTTATGCACGGCAATCGCGTTCTGTGGGGCAGATCCCTAAAACCGACGCAGATATGCTGTTAGTCGCAGGAGACACGGCCAACAGTGACAGTGGTATGCCTTGGCTACAAGAGCAAGCAGCACGCTTACAAGTGCCATTGATTACTATTGCTGGTAACCACGAGTACTTTAATGAAGATGTGCTGCATTTTGATAAAAAGTTAGCGACTTGGGACAACTATAGTGATGAGTTGCAGCAGGGTGTTAAAGTGCTACAGTGTCAGTATATTGATATTGGGGATATACGCATCTTAGGCTGTACACTGTGGACAGATTATCAGTATCAAGCCAATGACGATACTATGGCTGCAGCCAAACGCTTTATGCGTGACTATAAGCAAATCTATGCCGGTAGTGAATTATTTTCTCCTGAGGTATCGATGAAAATCCATGCTGAGCAGCGCCAGTGGCTGCAGCAAGCGTTAATAACGGCGCGAGTGCTTGGCAAAAAAACGGTCGTGATGAGCCATCATAGTGTTAGCCCTCTATCTGTGTCTGAGAAGTATGCCAATCTGCCCAGCAATGCAGCGTTCGTCAGTGACTTGTCTGGATGGATGTATCAGGACTGGGCACCAGTGCTTTGGGTACATGGCCACACTCATGAAGCGTTTGATTACCGGATTGGTAAGACACGGGTGATTGTTAATCCGCGAGCATATCCTAACGAGATTAGTAGCACAGCATTAGCGTTTGCGTGGGATAAAGTAGTTGATATTTTTTAGAATCAAACCAATAAGTACAAATGCCTTTGCTACTATTGGTATTATAGGATTTCCGTTCAGACGTCCTTTTTCTAATCTAATAGACTTACTCATACTTATATTGCAACTGAATTTATATTTTGTTCTTTCGGGATAAAAAATCTGCTACGCTTGCTAGCATGAGTAAATATCTTATTACCACCCCGTCCAAGTTGTCCGCTGCTAAGCTTGCGAGTCACAGTCCAAGCGCCCCAGCACCATCACACTTACCTGACAGCATGATTTCTTCCGTCCGCTTACTACCGGAAGATAAACGGCTGATATTATTTACCAGACACTCCCTTCGTGAGCGCTCTGATGGGAATGGTTTTGCCAGTTATCAGCTACCACTAACCCCAAAGGGCCGTGTCTTGGCGAAATCTTGGGGACGTTGGCTGGCAGGACATCTGCCGTATTCACTTGATGTCGATAGTATCTCAAGTCCGATTGGTCGCTGTATTGATACCGCGCAACTGATGCAAGAAGGAGCAGGGCTGCGACGTGATATTTCGCATCAGTCATTATTGGTTGAGCCTGGTAGCCTTGTCACTGAGCCTGAAATTGCCAATCCCGTGTTTAAAGAAATTGGCGTGCTTAATTTTATCAATCGCTTCTTACAAGGCAATCTTGAAGGGACTAAAAATGCCTATCAAGGGGGGCTAGATATTTTGTCGCTTTTTTATCAAAGCCAGCCCCAGCATGGACATCTAATGCTTGCGGTTAGTCATGATACCTTGCTGTCTGCATTTCTAGCGGTGATGTTTGATGTGATTGAGATTGATTGGAATGACTGGCCAAAGATGATGGAAGGGGTGTTTTTGTGGTTTGATGATAAGCCGTTTGAGCAGGCAAACGCGCATTTCGTATGGCGCGGTGAGGTGTATATACGGCCGATTAGCTCTTTATTGGACAGCTACCGTGCAGGTGGCTTGCATCCTAATCAATTGTTATTGCCTCCAGAAGTGAAATGGACGTAATGTCAACTTTAAGCACACTAAGAGAACGTCTACAAAATTGTTTGGGTGGTTAGGCATTGTTTGAATGGCTGTATTTTGAGCAGACGTAAAAAAACCTTGCCCCAGTATTAGAACCAGTGACAAGGTTTTAGTCATCTCACTATTAAAGCACGATGTGGTCTAAACACTAAAAATCTTAAGCTTGTAAGCCTTTGATTGTTTTGTTTAGGCGGCTCTTACGACGAGCAGCTTTATTCTTATGAATAATACCTTTGTCAGCCATACGATCAAGAACCGGTACCGCTTTTTTGTAAGCTTCGGTAGCCGCGTCATAATCTTTAGCTGCGATAGCCGCATCAACACGTTTTAAGTAAGTACGAACCATAGAGCGTTGTGACGCAGAGTTCTGACGACGTTTGGTGTTTTGACGGGCGCGTTTACGAGCTTGTGCAGTATTAGCCACGCGTATCTCCTTGATAAAGACAGATAAAATATGAATGTTGATTGCAATAATGGGTTTAACAATCATCGGTGACGAGCAGCCGTCTCGTCAAATATGATGTCGATGTCTAATATTAAACGATCTAATATTAGTAGGTCATCGCAAGCGTCAGAACTGTTTGGAATAATTAAACAGCGTTGACGTGTAAAGCCGGTTATCTTAGCAAATTATCGCGCTTAGGACAATATATTTGATGATTAATGCTGAAAGAAGTTATGCTGGCACATGGATGTTTCGTTTTTAGAGTGTCTATCAGGGTCACTGCTAAGATTATTGGCTTCAAAACATCAGAGCTGATAAAAACTCTTACAATAAATTCTGTAGAATAGCGTCAGTGCTCTATTAATTTAGGTATGATACTAAAGCGATGGTCTGCTAAAAGACACATCTTCTCATCATTAGACGTTTTCTAACCGTATATAAGTGGATAGGGTATGCAGCGAAAAGCAATTGTGATTGGTGCGACAGGATTGGTAGGACAGCATCTTGTTAAGCAGCTTAGTGAGCTTTATGACACGTTAATTGTGATTGCACGGCGTCCGCCACGCTATATCAATGCGAGTATGCGCTTTTATCAGGTTAATGATTTTGACAACTTGGCTGAAATATTTACCAGCGTTGGCGTGGACCGTAAGACAGACGCGTTTAGCTGCCTTGGCACCACAAAAAAGCAGGCTGGTAGCGATGAAGCCTTTCGAAAAGTTGACCGTGATTATAACGTGAATTTTGCTAAGCTCTGTCAACAAAAAGGCGTTGAAAACTTCTTTTTATTGTCTTCAATGAATGCTGATATGGACAGTCGCTTTTTGTACAATCGGGTAAAAGCAGAGACGGAGCAGTCTATTATAGCGTTAGGTTTTACGCAGTTGGTTATTTTTCGGCCTTCACTGCTACTTGGTAAACATAAAGGCCGTCCGCTTGAAAGTATTGGTCAAAAAGCGTTTCAACTTATCTCCCCTTTAGTCTCAGAATCATTGTCATTGCATCCTATTTCTGCCAAGCGGGTCGCTAGTGCGATGGCAATGAGTGCGCATGGTATTTATGAGCGTAACAAATACCGCACTGAGCCGATGACTCAACAAGTTGATGTGATCGAAAATAAGCAGATGCTTGCGATGACCCGAGTAAAACATTAACTACTAGAAAAAAGTCTAGTCCTATGATGAAGGAAAATTTCTAATAACCGTGCTGTCAGTTAACAACAAGGAGACTACCATGTCAGAAGCAATAAAGATGAGTAAAGAGAATTTTGTGACGTGTGACTTATTGGATGCTAATCCTGAATCTCAGGTATGTTTGCCTAATATTGAAGGCAAGTCGTTTTACAGTTTTGGTGGCAAAACCAAATTTTGCGGTGAAGTTGTGACGGTAAAGTGCTTTGAAGACAATAGCCGGGTTAAATCTTTGTTGAACAGTGATGGCAAAGACAATGATGGTAATGGCAAGGTGCTGGTGGTCGATGGTGGTGGTTCGATGCGCTGTGCACTGTTGGGCGATATGATTGCGCAAGCAGCTATCGATAATGGCTGGGCTGGCGTCGTCGTGTATGGCTGCGTGCGTGATGTGGATGATATGGCAGAGATGGATATTGGTGTGATGGCACTAGGCTGTATCCCTCGTAAATCGACTCGTCGCGATGAAGGTCAAACGGATCTTGAAATCAGCTTTGGAGATTTAACTCTAAACTCGGGCATGTTTATTTACGCAGATAATAATGGCATCATCGCCAGTGATAAAGCGCTCATCTAACCTCCTGTTATCAAGTGCGTGTACATAAACTAAAACCTCAGGCCACCCGTGGGCTGAGGTTTTTTAAACAAACCTAAGTGGCGTTTCTAAGTAGCGTATCTAAGTGACATTTCTAAGTGACATTTCTAAGTGACAAACCGTTACGGCATAAATTTTGGTAATTGCTCAAATATTCGTATAATAGCCATCTGACTCTTAACTTTGACCCTATTCTTTATGCCTATCACTGCTTTGACTGACGCGTTTGATCCTATTAACCAGCAGTTGTTTCCTATTCAAGATGCACAGCGGCGTTGGCTAGCCCCGGTGCATGGTGCGGTCAGTAGTTTGTGGCTGGCAAGTTTGATGCAGGCACCGATATGGAATGTGGTTGACCGTCTCAAAGTCGTGGTGACTCGCGACCAAAATCAGCTCAATCAAATAGAGACGGAATTGGCATTTTGCGGTGTCGATGCCTACGTGTTTCCCGATTGGGAGACCCTGACGTATGATGAGCTGTCCCCGCATCAAGACATCGTGAGCGAGCGTATTAACCTGTTGACGGATATGCCAACATCAGGTGTGTTGCTGATTTCAGTACAGGCGCTGATGCACCGCGTGGCACCGCCAAGTTGGCTGATTGGGCAACATTTTGATTTAAGCGTTGGCGATCAATTTGATATCAATACGCAGCGTGGACTACTAGCAAAAGCAGGTTACCGAGCGGTTGAAAATGTGTTTGAGCCGGGTGAGTTTGCCGTCCGGGGTAGTATCATTGATATCTTTGCGATGGGTCAGCCATTTCCGCTGCGTCTAGATTTATTCGATGATGAAATTGAGACCATCCGTTTTTTCAATCCGCAGACGCAGCGCACTTTGACCGTTGAGGATCTCAATGCCATGATGACTGGCAATGATATGAGTATGGCGAAAGAGTCACTATCGCTACTTCATAAACTGCCAGACATCTCAAAACCTATTGCACAGTTTCAAATACTACCAGCAAAGGAGTTTCCGCTCGATGAAGGGCGTGAGACGTTCCGTACCAATTTTGCAGCGATGTTTCCAAATGCCAGTAGTCGTAAGTTTGAGCTGCATAAAGATGTGATGGCAGGCATTGCAAGCAGTGGCATCGAGTACTACCAACCGCTCTTTTTCGATCTAAAGGATTGGGAGGCAGAGAGTAGTCTATTTGCCTATTTGCCAAGCGATGCCTTGTTTATTACTGATGAGTTAATTAACGAAAAACAGGTAGACTATTGGTCGCAAATCCAGCGCCGCTACGAAGAGCGCCGTCACGATATTGATAAGCCTATCGTCGCCCCTGAGCTATTATATCTGTTATCAAATACCCTAAATGAGCATCTCAATCGTTACCCACGCGTTATACTGAGCGCGCGTGATGAACTGGCGTCCATGACTAATGTCGCGGCAGTAGACAGTGAAAACGCAGCACTAGAGCGTCTTACAGCCAATAACCAACCAGGGTTAGTGACCCTAAGCGCTCAAGAGCCACCGCAGCTGGCAGTGAACCATCAAAAAGCTGAGCCTTTGAGTGCCCTGTTAGAGTTTTTAAATCTACAAGCACAAACGGTGACACCCGTGTTGGTGGTTGCTGAAACAGCGGGTCGACGCGAGATTCTAATTGAGTTATTTAAAGGCAAAATTGATATCAAAGCTTACGATAGCTTTGAGGATTTTTTAGCGACAGATAACGACAGTGATCTTAACGATAATCAACGTCCACAGGTCGGTTTAACGGTTGCTCCTATTGAGCGTGGCGTTTATGTGCCGGAACGGCTGGTGTTGATTAGTGAAACGCAGCTATTTGGTAGGCAGGTTCTGCAAACGCGCCGCCGCCGTCAAAGTGGTGTGTCAGAAGAGTTTTTGGTCAAGAGCGTGACTGAAATAACGGAAGGCAGCCCTGTTGTCCATATCGAGCATGGTATCGGGCGTTACCATGGTTTGATTACCTTAGATGTAGGGGATGGTGAGCAAGAGTTTATTCACCTAAAATATGCCGATGATGCCAGTATTTATGTACCTGTGGCCAATTTGCAAATGATTAATCGCTATAGTGGCGGAGATCCAGCATTGGCACCGCTGCATAAGATTGGTAGTGGCAAATGGGACAAGGCAAAGCAAAAAGCACTAGAGCAAATTCATGATGTTGCCGCAGAGCTTCTAAATATGCAAGCACGGCGCGAAGCCAAGGTCGGTATTCACTTTAAAATAGACAGCTCACAGTATGAGCTGTTTGCTAGCCAATTCGCCTTTGAAGAAACGCCCGACCAAACCCATGCTATCCATGCAGTGATGGAGGATATGAGACAAAACCAGCCAATGGATCGTCTCATTTGCGGCGACGTAGGGTTTGGAAAAACAGAAGTCGCCATGCGTGCCGCTTTTATTGCGGTTAGTGCAGGCTATCAAGTGGCTGTATTAGTACCGACGACGCTGCTGGCAGGTCAGCATGAAGACAATTTCCGAGATCGTTTTGCTGATTGGCCAGTACGTATCGAGACGTTATCGCGCTTTGGTGGCAAAAAGCATCAAGACACAGTGCTGGCTGATTTGGCTGATGGTAAGGTTGATATTGTGATTGGTACGCATAAGTTATTGCAACCTGACGTAAAGTTTTACAATCTAGGGTTAATGATTGTCGATGAAGAGCATCGCTTTGGTGTGCGTCATAAAGAGCGTATCAAGGCCATTCAGACCGATGTAGATAGTATGTCGATGACAGCCACACCGATTCCTAGAACGCTCAATATGGCGCTCTCAGGGATGCGTGACATGTCGATCATTGCCACGCCACCTGCCCGTCGCCTGGCGATTAAAACCTTTGTGATGCAAAAAACAGAAGCCTTGCTAAAAGAGGCGATCCTACGTGAGTTGCTGCGTGGTGGTCAGGTATATTTATTGCATAACGATGTTGCCAGTATCGAGCGTATGGCAGAAACCATCCGTGAGCTTGTACCCGAAGCACGCGTAGGGGTTGCCCACGGGCAAATGCAAGAGCGCCAACTTGAACAAGTGATGCAGCAGTTTTATCATAAAAAATTCAATGTGTTGATTTGCTCGACCATTATCGAGACGGGCATTGATGTTCCAAATGCCAATACTATTATTATTGAGCGCGCTGATAAGTTTGGTCTTGCTCAGCTGCATCAGCTGCGTGGTCGTGTTGGTCGTAGCCATCATCAAGCCTATTGTTATTTGCTCGTACCATCTATTAAAGGTCTAAAAGGTGACGCCAAGCGCCGATTGCATGCGATTGAGCGGGCGAATACGCTCGGCGCAGGCTTTATGCTGGCAAGCGAAGATTTAGAAATTCGAGGCGCAGGGGAGATCCTAGGAAAGCAGCAAAGCGGGAATATGCAGGCGATTGGCTTTAGTCTATATATGGATATGCTGGAGCGCGCTACTAAGGCAATTAAAGCGGGTAAAGAGCCTGACTTGAGTACACCTTTGTCGCTAACCAGTGAGATTAATCTGCACAGCTCCGCGCTAATACCAGAAGAGTATTTGCACGATGTTCATCAGCGTTTGTTGTTTTATAAGCGCATCAGCAACGCCGATGACAAAGAGGCACTTACCGATATACGTACTGAAATGATTGATCGTTTTGGTACTTTGCCTGATCAAACCAAGCAGCTATTTGCCGTTCATGGGTTACGCTTACAAGCGGAGCCGCTTAAAATTAATAAAATTGATGCCAATAGCAGTAGTATGACTCTGGAGTTTGCACCGGACACCCCAGTCGATGCATTGGCTATTATTAAGCTAATCCAAAAAGATGGACAGCACTATCGGATGAATGGCGCCTCTGGTATTCGCTATCAAGATGCCAAAAAACTGGCAACGCCGCAACAGCGCGTTACGGTGATTCAAGAGTTACTCCGCTACTTTAGTGAGCATATGGTGGCAGAGTCGGCTTAGTTTGACTGATTGGTAACAGTAACAGTAACAGTAACTGGGTATTGGGTATTTTGGCTAAGTGAGTTAGGCGATCCATACAATGGGTGATGGTGCTATTTTATCCGCCGGATAACTGATAAAATAGCGCCACTATTCTTCAATCTGTTGTATTTTTAACGTACTCTAATTGTATTTTGCCTTTATTTCCTTTTATTTAAGATTCATAACAAGAGAACCGTCATTATGTTCCAACTCCATCATAAACTTGCGGCCGACAGTTTTTTAGTGGGTGACTTTCCATTATCTACTTGTCGCCTAATCAATGATTGTCAGTTTCCCTGGTTGATTCTTGTGCCGCGCGTGTCTGGTATTAAAGAGCTGTATGAGTTATCTGAGGCTGATCAAGCGCAGTTTTTGCGCGAATCAAGTTGGTTGTCAAGCCAACTGGCTAAAACCTTTCAAGCAGATAAAATGAATGTGGCAGCCCTCGGTAATCAAGTGCCGCAGTTGCATTTTCATCATATTGTCCGCTATCAAAACGATATGCAGTGGCCAAATCCAGTATGGGGCGTGCCTGCCGTTCCTTACACCAAAGAAGTGTTGGCACAAATGCAGCAGACCTTAATGATGGCATTACGTGGTCATCACCAAATGCCGTTTGATTGGCAAATGAAATAATACTTTAGACTTTTGATTTGATGTTTAAAGTTTGATTTTATTGTCTTCATATAGCCTATGGCAGTAATAGCGACTTTGATTTTGGTGTATACGAAAGCTTCTAAGAGGCCAGATACGTAGTAGTGTCTGGCTTTGTCTTTTGGTGTTATTTATTTAGACAGGTTATAACTCAGCCTCAATAAAACTGTCACGTTTTGCTGGCATAAATTTTACTTGCTTGCTGCGTCTACGCAGACAGAGGCTGCGCAAAGTTTACTCCAGCAGCACTAATCGTCTTTAAATGAATCCATGATGTATAGATAAGGGACAGCAGGAGAGAGCCAGTTATCTAAATGATAAATGGTACTTTTTTAGTTGTCGATGACCTAGGCTTTGTCTTATTTAAAAAGTATAATGTATTATTAGATCGTCTTATATATGACAGTCATAAAACCAAAGATGTACTTATATTACTCTTATTCACCTTAGTCTTTTCGATAGCCTGCTAGATAAAGCGAACACTCCATATGCCTTTTTTAGACATGCTGAGACCGAAGCTCCCGTCAAAAAATGAAGGAGTTTGTCGATTTGATTATCCAGAGGTTTTTGTCTTAATTCTGACGGTCGTACTGCTTGCTTTGCACTATGATTTTCGGCCCACCTCAATGGCACTACTGGTTATCACAACTCTACCGAGTTTGATGATTCTTATTTACAATTATCGGCGCAAAATGAGCTTTTGGACGTCTAATATTGTCATTATTTTATTTTCCGTAGTCGTTGGGTCGCTCCAGTTTTGCCCTGTCATCTCCCTCAGTTTGGTGTTTCTGATTGGCATACGCATCATCATTAGTGGCCCTGAAAATTATCTAAAATTAATCACAGTGGCCTTGGTGACGGCCATCGTTTTTTACTATGTGAGTACCATCTTAGATGGCACGGATATGGACTGTGGTGAAGGTTGGCTGTCAAACACGATACTGTTGGCCAGTATGGTGGTTGTGCTCTGTCAGTTTCGGCGCGTCTATCAAGAGTATACGGGTTATAAAGTCCGTGCTAAACAGGCAACAGGGCGTCTGAGTACCATGGTTTCGGTTATTAATAAGTTGACTCGTTTTGTACCACCACAAGTTTGGGAGCCAATTGTAAGAGCAGATAGCCCAGTGAGTGTGTCCAATAAGCGGGCAAAACTGACAATTATGTTCTCAGATATAATAGGCTTTACCGAGCTGTCGGATAGTTTAAGCGCTGATAATTTAGCCGATATTTTGAATACTTATATGCACTGTATGACCTTGATTGCTAACAAGCACGGTGCGGTGCTTGATAAATTCATTGGCGATGGTATGGTGTGTTTTTTTGGTGAGCCTGACAGTCGTGGTCCGCGTCAAGATGCGCTGGACTGTGTGGCAATGGCGATAGACATGCGCCGTGAAATGCGTACCTTAAGACAAAAATGGCGCTTGATGGGTTTTGAGGGATTATACATACGTATCGGTATTACCACGGGCTATTGCCACGTTGGCAATTTTGGCAGTAACAATCGTCTGAGTTACACACTGATTGGCAAAGAGGCCAATCTGGCAGCAAGACTTGAGGCTAGCGCGGGTAAAGACAAGATATTGGTCAGTGAAAGCACCTACGATTATATCTGCCATAATTATGAGTGTCACCATGCGGGTGCGTTTCAGCTAAAAGGCTTTGATAACAAGGTAAATGCGTGGCAAGTACTGGATCCGGATGCGCATAAAGGTCATCTATCAAAATGGGTTGACCACACCTTACCGGGTTTTAACTTGCATCTCAATTTTAAAGACATGAAAGATGATGACTATCAAGATATTAGGGATCGCTTAAATTTTGCGCTTGAACGTATCGAGCAGGAGCAAGAAAAAGTGGCAGTGACTATCGCGGCAGAAGCCAAACACAGTGACAATCATCATAAGTAGCTGTTCATAAGTAACTGTTGAAAAAATGGCCTTCGACATCGGGTATAAAAAAGCCAGCTAGTATGATACTAGCTGGCTTTTTCTTAAATAGCTAAGTAGTATTTGCTACGAGCGTTTAGTGATTTTCTTTTGCATGATTGAGCGTGTATTTAGGAATCTCGATGGTTAAGTCTTCGTCATCAAGCATTACTTGACACGATAAGCGTGAGTCAGGCTCTAGTCCCCAAGCGCGATCCAATAAGTCAGCTTCAATATCATCCATCTCTTCTAAACTATTAAAGCCTTTACGTACCACCACATGACACGTGGTGCATGCTTTTGACATCTCACAAGCATGCTCAACCTTAATACCTTTTTCTAAGAGAGCTTTACACAAATTTTCACCAGCCTCTAGCTCGACTTCAGTGCCTTCAGGGCAAATCTCATGATGGGGGAGTACAGTAATCTTTGGCATAAATTGTCTTTCCGATGCTAATCAATTTAAAAAATAAAAAATATAAGAGGCCAGCTTAGTACGAATTCTAAGCTATTTTGCTCAATGTATCCACTTACCAATCTTGGGCACTTGTACCGGCCATACTGGCTTTTACGCTTTGATTCATAATCCGAGCAGCAAACGCATCACTATGGGGTTTGAGTTGGGCTTGCTCGGCTTCGATAAGAGCTAGGTCATCAGTACTAAGCGCTGTTTGTAGTTTTTGTATCTGCTCTGCCAATACCTGCTGTTCCTCAGAGGACAGTAAAGTAGCAAATTCGTTCAGGGCAGATTGTAAAGCGAGTACTTCACGCTCAGCCTCTACTTTGGTTTCAATCAAAGAGCGCGCGTTTTTATCTTCTTCTGCGTGCTTAAACCCGGCAACCAGTAATTGCTCTTTTTGTTCATCTGATAAGCCATATGAAGGCACAATTTCAATCTTACTTTCTGTTTTGGTTGTGGTCTCTTGCGCACTGACGGTCAGCTGTCCATTGGCATCAATGCTAAAGGTTACTTCGATACGGGCAAACCCCGCTTTCATTGGTGGGATACCGTACAGCTCAAAGCGGCCCAGTGAGCGGCAGTTTTCTACCGTTTCGCGTTCGCCCTGTACGACATGAATAACCATGCCCGTTTGACCATCTTGATACGTGGTAAACACTTGACGTTTTTTGACAGGGATGGGGGTATTACGCGGAATGAGCACTTCAACCAACCCGCCCATGGTTTCAAGACCAAGTGACAGAGGCGTTACGTCCAATAACAGTAGATTGCTATCGCTATCGCCATTGACCAGCTGATGTGCGGTTTGTGCCGCCCCTAAGGCGACGACTTCATCAGGGTTCAGACGGCAAAGTGGCTGTTTGGCAAAAAACTCAGTAACCACTTGCTGTATGGCAGGCATACGAGTAGAGCCACCGACCAAGATAACTTCGTCTAAATCAGCGCCAGAGAGCTTAGCATCCCGCAGTACTTGTTCGCACACGCTTAGCGTACGACGGCTAACGGGTTCTATGATAGCCAGTATATCGGCGCGGCCTAAGACTCCTTGATAAGATCGCCCATTAACCGTGATGTCAATACTGACTTGTTCAGTATCCGTCAATGCTTGCTTGTAAGCTTTGGCTTGTTGTGCAAGTATCGATTTGTCATGACGGCTCACGTCTTTAGGATCGATATCTAACTGCTTGATAAGCCAATTGGTGATCAAACGATCAATATCGTCCCCACCTAGTGCGCTATTACCACCCGTTGCCAATACTTCAAAAACACCATCCGTCAGCTTTAAGATAGAGACGTCAAAAGTTCCGCCCCCAAGATCGTAAATCAGGTAATGGCTTTCTTTGTTATTCTCTTGATCGGTTTGATCCAAACCATAAGCGACTGCAGCAGCGGTAGGCTCATTTAATAAACGCAGCACAGTGATACCAGCTGCTTGTGCCGCATCTTTTGTGGCCTGACGCTGAGCCTCATCGAAATACGCGGGTACGGTAATCACCGCACCTTCGATACTGTCATCAGGTAATGCGCTCGCAGCGCGCTGCTTAAGCGCTGATAAGATACGCGCTGAGACTTCAACAGGGGATATGTCGCCTTGAGCAGTAACGAACGCTGGCATATCATCTTTGCTGCCACTCAACTCATAAGGATGAGAGAATTTGATATCAGCTTGGCTACGACCCATAAAACGCTTAGCCGAGACGATCGTATTTTTTGGATCATCCGCTAAGTGAGATAGGGCCTCATAGCCAACAAGTGGTGCGCCGGTACTTGGATAATAGACAACAGAAGGTAGTAAATTATCGGCGCTTGAGCTTGCTTCTAAGACTTGCGCCTTGCCTGACCGTACCACTGCGACCAATGAGCGCGTGGTACCAAGATCAATTCCTAGGCCAAAACGATGTTGATGAGGTTGGGCGCTTTGATTGGGTTCGGCAATTTGCAATAAAGACATAAGATAACTCAGAGATAAAATAAATAAGTGAAATAAAGCCAATACACCACAGGCACTAGGGCCATGTAACGGCTGTAACCTTACTCTAAAGACAGAGCACGTAGTGGTTAAGCGTGCCTTAAAATAAGAGATTATACGGTATAGTTGGTACTATTTTAACCATGACGTTTAAATAAGAGTCATAAGTTAAAAATGTTCATACATAAACGCTGGTAGATAGGGTGGATCATGTAAATCTAGCTGTTAGATATTTAGACGTACAAATCGTCATCATCTGAATGTTCAGATGTCGCTACCTCATCAAGACCCGTGGTCACATCAGCATTTAATTTAACTAAGAATTTTAGTTTTTGGGTGGCGTCAATCGCCGTTTGCCAGTCTTTGGTCTGGTAGGCGTCCTCAAAACGCTTGGACTGTTTAGACAGCCGTTCTACAATCTGTGGATGTAACTGGGTTAAGGTCTGGCGATCTTTGCCCTCAATGGCGTCATCCAGCTCAATACGCATCTGCATCGCATCTTCTAAAAAGTCTAAGTCTGCGATGGAGTGTTCGACATTTTGCGCTTGACCTGCTAGATCTAACAAATAGCTAGCACGACTGTCAGGGGCGCTTAATGTTTGATACGCTTGGTTGATTAGTGCTGAGGTTTGCTCAGAATGCTGTTGGGCTTGAGCAGTATCTGTTAGGTTTTTGGCCACATTATCCGGATGATAACGCTTTTGTAGCAGGCGTAGCTGTTGATCAAGACGCTCTTGATGGATTTCAAATTGTACAGGTTGCTCAAATAAGGCAAAGAAGTTATCAAACTGTGCTTCTGGAGTAATGTCTGTCATATCATACGCCTTGTTTTTATTTATTTTTAAATTCTTTGTCTAGCTATGTTTGCGCACAGGCTTATCATACTGGCTACCACTGTAGCCATAATATTTTATCACTGCTCGAAGGGAAAATTAGACGTTTTGATCACAGTGACTGTAAACTGGAGACCTTAAACGGTAAAAGATTCACCGCAGCCACATTCCCCTTTTTGATTGGGATTGGTAAATTTAAAGCCTTCGTTTAACCCTTCTTTTTCATAATCCATCAATAACCCATCCAAATAGACCAAGCTTTTAGGGTCAATAAAGATGCTGACGCCGCGACTTTCGTAGCGCGTGTCATTTTCGTCCGGTGTATCGACAAACTCTAAAACATACGCCAAGCCCGAGCAACCCGCTGTACGGATACCAACTCGAATACCTTCACCTTTGCCGCGATTGTCCAAAAAATCTCGAACATGCTGAGCGGCGCGTTCTGTCATTTCAATCATGCCAACTCCCATTGACTATCAATAATAAATATCAATAAAATTCTATATAAACTGGCAACCAAAACGACGAGCTTGCCAAAATAATATGCTAACAACGTTTAGAAAATAAAAGGTGACAATTACATAAGCGTCATTGTCACCTCTTTAGCATTAGTAGCGGTTCAATGAACCGCTACCAAAGCATTGCTGATAAAACAATAGCGCATACGCTAATTGGTTTAGCTGGCGGCTTCTTCTGTTACTGCTGCCGTGCCATGCTTACCTTTATAGTCGCTAATCGCAGCTTTAATGGCATCTTCTGCTAGTACAGAACAATGCACTTTGACAGGTGGTAACGCCAGCTCTTGAGCGATATCGTTGTTTTTGATTTCGCCAGCTTGATCCAAGCTTTTGCCTTTGAGCCACTCAGTTACGAGTGAGCTTGAAGCAATCGCTGAACCGCAGCCATACGTTTTAAAGCGTGCATCTTCGATGATACCATTATCATCCACTTGGATTTGTAGACGCATCACATCGCCACAGGCTGGGGCACCAACCATACCGGTACCAACATTTTGGGCATTTTTATCAAGATTGCCAACGTTGCGTGGATTTTCGTAATGATCAATAACTTGGTCACTATAGGCCATGGGGTTTTCTCCTAGTTAGGTGATGAGTAGTCACTTATTAACTTTGAAACGCTATCTACTCATCGATAATTGGGGTCAAACACTTAACTTTAATTGTCTGATGAACGGAGTAATGGTTATATTTGATAACCATATTGCTCTTTTATTCTGTATTTTAGTGCTCAGCCCATTCGACTGAGTTTAGATCTACCCCTTCTTGGTACATATCCCAAAGTGGGGATAGGGCGCGTAATTTATCAACCGCTTCATGCATTTGCTTGATGACCGTATCGATATCTTCTTCAGTGGTATAACGGCCGAAGCTGAAACGAATGGAGCTGTGGGCCAACTCATCTGGGCGACCAATAGCGCGCAGCACGTACGATGGCTCAAGTGTCGCTGAGGTACAGGCTGAACCTGATGACACTGCTAAGTCTTTTAGCGACATCATGAGAGATTCGCCTTCAACGAAGTTAAAGCTAATATTCACAATATTAGGGACGCTATGTTCAAGATCACCGTTTAAGTAAATCTCTTCGATATCTTGCAGGCCATCCCACAATTTTTGGCGTAGTTTGGCAACATGGGCGTGGTCTTTATCAAAGCGCTCATTGGCTAAGGCAAATGCGGCACCAAGGCCGACGATTTGATGCGTAGGTAATGTACCTGAGCGCATGCCACGTTCGTGACCACCGCCGTGCTGTTCTGCTTTCAGGCGAATACGTGGCTTACGACGAACGAATAGGGCGCCAATGCCCTTAGGGCCGTAGGCTTTATGACCTGAGAAACTCATCAAGTCGATTTTCATTTTTTCGAGATCGATTTTTATTTTACCGACCGATTGTGCCCCATCAACATGGAATACCACGCCAGCTTCGCGAGTGATTTCGCCAATGGCAGCGACATCAGTAATCGTACCAAGCTCGTTGTTTACCATCATGAGTGACACTAAAATGGTGTCCTCACGTAGCGCTTCTTTTACTTGCTCAGGTAAGATCAGACCAGTGCTTGGCTGTGGCTCAAGATAGGTAATGTCAAAACCTTCTTGCTCAAGCTCACGGCAAGTATCGAGTACGGCTTTGTGTTCGATTTTACTGGTAATAATGTGCTTACCACGAGACTGATAAAAATGGGCTGCACCCTTGATAGCTAAGTTATCAGATTCGGTCGCACCAGAGGTAAAGACAATTTCGCGTGGATCTGCGTTAATCACTTCAGCGACTTGCCCGCGAGCGGTTTCTACCGCTTCTTCCGCTTGCCAGCCGTAACCGTGCGAACGCGAGGCTGGGTTACCAAAGATGCCATCTACAGTCAGATACTCGCTCATTTTAGCCGCTACTGATTTAGCAACTGGCGTGGTGGCGGCATAATCTAAGTATATAAGGTTGTTATGTTGGCTCATGCTGGGTTTGCCTCGCTGTTCGATAGAGTAATAGTATTGATGTCTTTTATAGAAATATCTTTAGTGGATGTGTGCTGACGTTCTGACACTGATTGCACATTTTCCATGTCTAATAATTGCGCTAATGTTATATTTTTCAAGTACTGCTCAATGTGATTAGACAACGCACACCATAAATCGTGGGTTAAGCACATTGTACCACCTTGACAGTCTCCGCGTCCTTCACATTGCATTGCATTAACAGATTCATCGACAGCAGAGATAATGCTCATTACATCTATTTCATGTAATGGTTTTGCTAGATGATAACCACCCGCTGCGCCGCGAATACTGGTAACAAGGCCACGTTTACGAAGTTTGGAAAACAACTGTTCGAGATAAGAGATCGAGATCGATTGCCGCTTGGCTATATCAGATAGGGATACGGCGCTATCTTGTTGGCTGGTTTGTAACGCCAAATCTAGTAACGCAGTAACGGCATATCTGCCTCGAGTAGTCAAACGCATGTGTTATCTCCAAACTTTTATGTCATTTTTATTTAACAACGATCTTAGTCAGATGAGATTCGCAATGGCTTATAAAGTCATTTAAAAGCTATTGGATGAACATCAAAGCGACTAAGTTGTGTCTTATCGTTATTAAACAACAGATGATTAACCCGATGTGTGCAACGATTAAGCCAATTATACTTAATCCTGAGTAATTTAGTCAAGATTAAAGTGTGGTTAAATGGTTAATCTAGCTTATTAACACGATTGATAAAAACAATGGCTGATAAAAGGTGGGAGTGGTAAGAGCACTAAAGAGAGGATAAAGCGAATTTAACGGTTTTAAAATACAATGGTAAGTTTACTTCTAAAACCTGAAAATATAGAAAAAAGCGTCTAACACCCTTTAAGAAGTGTTAAGCGCTTTTTTTTCAGTCGTTAGCAGCAGAAGTCAATTATGAACGATCATACGGTCAAAACTAACTCATTAACAGTGCGATAATAGCCCCAATCATAACAATGACAGCCACCACAGCGACGATAGTTAGGGTTTTTTGTTTGCTTTGCAGTTCTTTTAGCGTGGTTTCAAGCTCACGATTTTTGATGGTTAGGGTGTTTATTTGGGTCTGTTGTTCCTTAATACGTAGCTGATAGCTTTCTTTTTTATCCGCCATTTCAGCTTCAGAAGGCTGGTGCTTGCCTTTGCCACCTTTGAATTTCTTAATCAAACCTTGAATTAAGCTACCAAGACCAAGCTGCATGATGAACTGTTTCACCAATTGCACCTGAACAGACTCACCGCGCATTTGGAGTTTTTCAGTGGTTTCGCTATCATGAGTGGTGATCGCATTAATGATTTGGATACTATAGGCATTAATAACGACATCAGGTTCACTACGGCCCACGGGCAATTGAGCATCTAGTAAGACACCTTTGGGGCTAAAGGTGGCAAAAATCTCGACATGGGGCAAATACAAACGCAACGCCACGACCGTACCTTGCTTGGCAAGGGGATAGGCAGCTTTACGTAGTTCAGGGTCCAAACGTAACAATAGTGTCAGCGCCGACTCGATGAACACCAAAATAATATTAAGAAAAGAGTGAGACAACGTAGAACGCTTCATGAAAATAATCCGTTTTTTATTTGATAAATCAGAGGCAAAAGGCAAATAAAGGGCTAAAGTCTACCCACCGTTCTGCAGTGATATTTTGCTTATAGTAACGCCTTTATAGTAAAAAGTAACGCTCGTTTCTGTCAGTTGCTAAATTATTAACTGATAATTTAATGGTCAATAACCACACTAATATTGATGCTTAGTATGGATGAAAACAGTGGGTTAGTGACTATGAGGGGTAACTGATAACCGTTTTATGTCAAAAAACACCTTATATCTTAGCTAAAATAGCGAGCTAATCAGACAGTTGCAAAGGCTTTGCGTAACATTGAGTGTCAAATACGTAGTACAGTGGACAAAAATATGTAAAATCGCTTGCGCTCCTTATGCTGCCTTGATATAAAGACGATAACAAAGCGAAACCTGTTAATACGCAGTCAGGTGGTTTTTATTGCTTAAATGCGATGAGAGCGTTACAATACTTGGCGTGAGCGTTTATTATCCCCCTTAAACTTGAAGGAAATTTTATGAATAAGTCAGAATTAATTGATAGCATCGCAGACAAAAGTGGTCTAAATAAGACTCAAGCTGGCGATGCATTGAATGCTGTTATGGAAAGTGTTGGTGAAGCATTAGAAGCTGGCGATAGCATCTCACTAGTTGGTTTTGGTACATTTAGCGTAAAAGACCGTAAAGCCCGCACTGGCCGTAACCCTAAGACTGGTGAAGAGCTTAGCATTCCAGCAAGTAAAGTACCAAGCTTCAAAGCTGGTAAAAACTTAAAAGAGCGCTTAAACTAAGCCACTCTTTTAAAGTGGACGCTGATAACAACGTATGACACGCATAAAGACAGCGTTTACTATGAGTCATATAATAGATGAACGTTCATGGCTTAGATTGTAATCTCAATGATTATATGAACGAGAAGTGAACGAAAAAAAGCACCTAGTCATTAGGTGCTTTTTTTATCGGTTTAGTTTGTGTCATTCAACGTGAATATTTTGAGTCTGTATCAAAAATCACGTATCATAGGGCGCGCGATAGATGCGTTGTCTAAACAAGGCTGCTTGCACAGGCCTTATTTTTCTCTATCAAAACCGCGAAAGAGGCGCCACCCGACATTAGGGTAGAGGTGAGTTTCGCTTAGTGTTTATTATATAGTCATAAAAATTATATACTGAAACAAGC